>ENA-OQDE01000022-OQDE01000022.1-human-gut-metagenome-genome-assembly--contig:-NODE-22-length-85255-cov-4.897143_pt1 | contig 85255 bp, 94 predicted proteins | sample MGYA00242768_ERZ504595 | MGnify/ENA primary metagenome ERZ504595 (study PRJEB26092, sample SAMD00036307) | human gut metagenome | host: Homo sapiens | study: EMG produced TPA metagenomics assembly of...
TTCTCACTTTTGTCTCCACCTTGCTGTTCTTTTTAGTCTACCAGCTTGTCCAGTTCTTTCACATATTCTGTCTGGCTGGAAATCTTGTGTTTTGCCTGCGCCGCATATTTGTTGACTGCCGCCTGCGACTTTTTGATTGACTGCATCGTGCCGGCTCCTGCCACGCATCCGCCCGGACAGGCCATGCCTTCGAGAAGATAACCGTTGTACTTTCCGGCCTTTGCCATTGTCAGCAGTTTCCGGCATTCCTTCAGACCTTCTGCATTTGCCATCTTGATTTCGCGGTCCGGGTATTTTTCACGGATTACATTTTCCACAGATTTTGCAACGCCGCCGGAGACAGCAAAGTTTCTTCCGTCCACCGATGCATCGCTGACGCCGTCCGGATCTTCCTCAAGTGCACTCACATCTACCTGGCGCGCATTGAAAATGCCCGACATCTCTTCAAACGTCAGAACGAAGTCCACCTCACTGCGGACAGACCGGCGCATGGCCTCCAGTTTTTTCGCCGCACACGGTCCGACAAAGACAACCTTCGCATTCGGATTGTGTTTCTTGATCAGACGCGCCGTCAGCGTCATCGGGGTCAGTGCCATCGAGATACAGTTTGCGTAATCCGGAAACAGTTTCTTCGCCATTACAGACCAGGACGGACAGCAGGATGTCGCCATAAACGGCAGTTTCTCCGGAACTTCGTTCACAAAATCCTCTGCCTCCTGTGCCGCACAGAGATCCGCTCCGATCGCAACTTCAAAGACATCCGCAAAACCGAGCTTTTTCATCGCCGCACGCAGTTTTCCAGGCGTTACTTTCGGTCCGAACTGGCCGACAAACGCCGGTGCCAGCGCTGCATAGACGCGCTCTCCCGACTGGATCGCACGGATTACCTGGAAGATCTGGGATTTGTCCGAAATAGCGCCGAACGGGCAGTTGACGAGACACTGGCCGCAGGATACACATTTCTCGTAATCGATATCCGCTTTTCCGTTCTCATCTGAACCGATGGCATCCATTCCGCAGGCTCTCGCACACGGACGCTCCTGAATGATAATAGCCTGGTATCCGCATACCTTGGCACACTGACCACATTTGACGCATTTATCCTGATCAATATAGGAGCGTCCATTGGTGCGGTCCAGCGTAATGGCCTTTTTCGGACAGACTTCCACGCACGGATGTGCAAGACACCCCTGACATCCCTCCGTGATCAGAACCCGTTTTTCATGACAGGCGTTGCATGCAAATTTGATAACATTAATGAGCGGCGGTGTATAATACGTCTCCGCCTGGTCCGCCAGTTTGATATTGTCCGAGATCGGGGCGTGCTCTGCCGCGCTTCTGCACGGAAGTCCCATTGCAAGGCGAAGCCGCTCTCCTACAATCGCCCGCTCCAGAAACACATCATTTCTAAAATTTCCGACCTCACCGGGAATTACACGGTAAGGAATTTCCTCGATCGTCTTTTCCACCGGGGAGTCCACGTCATACGCCATTTTTGCAACTTCCGTAAAAATGGCATGGCGGATTTCCTGAATTCTTGTTTCTACTCCTCTCATTCTTTCTTCCTCCTGCTGTATTTTCCTCCGCATCTTTTCAGTTAAAATTATTCCGCTTTCTATTACTATACTTGATTTCGAAAGTATTGTCATCTTTTTCCCGTATTTTTGCTGAAAAATTTCGGTCTGCACAAAAAAGAACCTGCCGTCTCTGTATCATTTCACAGAAGTGACAGGTTTCTTATTTTTACCGCTCCCAGAGATCCGGGGCGAGTTCGTCTTTTTTCATACGCTGCATCAGTTCATCCACAGCCTGTTTCGGGTTTTTGTTTTCAAACAGAACCTGATTGACTGCCTGAATGATCGGCGTTTCGATTCCGAATTTTTTCGACAGGGTAAGACCCGCTTTTGCGGAATAGACGCCCTCGACGATCATCTGAACCTCATCCATCGCCTGCTGCATCGTTCTGCCCTGGCCGATCAGGTATCCGGCTTTCCGGTTCCGGCTGTGAACGGAAGCACACGTTACAATCAGGTCGCCGATACCGGAAAGACCGTAGAAGGTTTCCGCATGGGCACCCATCGCCGTGCCGAGCCGTGCAATTTCCGCGATCCCGCGGGTAATCAGAGCCGCTTTCGTATTGTCGCCGTAGCCAAGACCATCCGCCGTTCCGGCTGCCAGTGCGATGACATTTTTCAGAGCTCCGCCAAGTTCAATTCCCGTGATGTCCGGGCTTGTGTAAACGCGGAAGACCGGACTCATGAACACATTCTGCACATACAGTGCGCTCTCGCGGTCATGCGCGCCGACAACGATCGTGGTCGGCAGGCCGCGGCCGACTTCCTCTGCGTGGCTCGGTCCGGAGAGAACAACGACATTCGCTCCCGGCACTTCCTCCTCGATGATCTGAGACATCGTCATCAGGGTATCGGCTTCCACGCCTTTTGCCACATTGACGATGAGCTGGCCGTCCGGAATATCCGCCGCATACTTTTTACATGTGGTTCGCACGTACGGGGATGCTTTTGCCATCACAAGGATGTCCTGTCCGGAAAGGGAGCCGCGCACATCGCAGGTGAACTTCATTTCATCCGGCAGTCTTACGCCCGGAAGCTTCGTCAGATGCTCTCTGTGTTCCTTTAAGCTCTCAATTTCCTTTTCATTTTCCGAGCAGATCGTCACGTCATGCCCGTTGTTGCAGAGCAGGAGCCGAGGGCAGTTCCCCAGCTTCCTGCTCCGATGATGCTAATCTTTGCCATATTTTATTTCTCCGACTTTTTGGATAAATACGTTTTCCGCTCTGTTCCCGCGATGAGACGCTTGATGTTTGCACGGTGCTCCCAGAAGGCAAGCACGGCAAGAAGTGCGATCACCACGTACATCTCATAGAGATACGGCGGTTCCAGCGCAAAGCAGCCCGCCTGTCCCATGATAACGGCCATTGCAAAAAAGACAACGTAAACCATCATGGAACCGAGGGAAACATAGTGTGTTACTGCAAGATTCAGGAAAAACAGCGCTGCACAGACCAGCGTGATTCTCCAGTCAAACGAGATAATCAGACCCGCGGTCGCAGCGATTCCTTTTCCGCCGCGGAAGCCTAAGTAAAACGGGAAGTTGTGGCCGAGAATCGTTCCGGCCGCAGCATACACCGTCAGCAGTTTCAGCATTTCCGGGTGCGATGCACCGAAGATCAGGCGTACCGTCAGGACCGCCAGAATGCATTTGATGCAGTCGCCGGCAAGCGTGATGGCGCCTGCTTTTTTCCCTAAAGTCCGGAGCGCGTTGGTCGTTCCTGCGTTTCCGCTGCCGTGTTCCCGGATATCAATTCCCTTCGTCCTTCCATAAATATATGAGGTCTGAAAAAGGCCAAATGCGTATCCGATCAAAAGGCATATGATCCGTACCATAACTCTTTACTGCTCCTTCTCTTTTCGTTCTCTGATGATGAATTTCAGCGGTGTGCCGCGGAAGCCGAACGACTCTCTGATTTTATTCTCCAGATATCGAACGTAGGAGAAATGCATCAGTTCTTTGTCGTTGACGAAAATAACAAATGTCGGCGGTTTGACCGAAACCTGTGTCATGTAGTAGATTTTCAGTCGTTTTCCACGGTCTGACGGCGGCTGCTGCATTGCCATTGCCTCGGTCAGAATCTCGTTCAGGACACCGGTCTGTACGCGCAGGTTCTGGTACTGCAGAACCATGTCGATCGTCTCGAACAGCTTCGGAAGACGCTGTCCTGTCTTCGCAGAGATGAAAAGAAGCTCTGCGTACGGCATGTAAGCCAATGTATTTCTTACTTTTTCGGTAAAGCGGTAGATCGTCTTGTCATCTTTTTCCAAGGCATCCCATTTATTTACCGCAATGATCATACCTTTTCCACGCTCATGGGCGATACCGGCAATTTTGGCATCCTGCTCGGTGACACCCTCGGTTGCATCGATCAGGAGAACGACGACATCTGCGCGCTCTACGGCAGATACTGTACGGATGATGCTGTACCGCTCCAGCTCCTCTTTGATCTTGTTTTTCTTTCGAAGACCTGCGGTATCGATGAAAATATATTCATTTCCATTGTGCATGATCGTGGTATCGATCGCATCGCGCGTCGTTCCGGCGATATCGGATACGATGACACGGTTCGAGCCCAGCAGTTTGTTGACCAGGAGGATTTTCCGACATTCGGTTTTCCGACAATGGCGATGCGCGGAATCTCGCTCTCCTCCTCGTTTTCCATCTCCGGATCAAAATATCCTGTCACCTCATCGAGCATATCGCCGATGCCGAGCTTTCCGGATGCGGAAATGGCGTGCGGCTCTCCGATGCCGAGGTTATAGAATTCATAAACATCCATCATCTGACGGTCGAAGTTGTCGACTTTGTTGACCACCAGCACAACCGGCTTGCGGCTTCTTCTGAGCATATCAGCTACTTTTGCATCGGCATCTACAAGGCCCTGACGGACGTCAGTGATGAAGATGATGACATTTGCGGTATCAATGGCGATCTGCGCCTGGTCTCTCATCTGGGAGAGAATGATATCTTTGGATTCCGGCTCAATACCGCCGGTGTCTACCAGCGTAAATTTGTGGTTCAGCCACTCCACGTCGGCATAAATACGGTCACGGGTTACACCCGGTGTGTCTTTTACAATCGAAATATTGTCTCCGGCTAATACATTAAACAGGGTGGATTTACCCACGTTCGGCCGGCCCACAATTGCTACAATCGGCTTGCTCATACATTGTTCTCCTTCTGTGTATCGTCTCCTGGTTTTCCTCCACAACTGCTTTCACCAGGTCGCTGCCCGGCTCATCGATAATCTGTACCGGTGTTTTCAGGCGCTCTTCCACCTCTTCCACCGTCACATCGTCGAGAAAGACGTTTTTTCCCGAACGGAGCATGTTGCACGGAAGCAGCAGGCAGTCGCCAAGATCTCTTCCCTCTAACTGCTCCATCAGATCCTTTCCGGTAATCAGACCGGATACGGTAATGGATTCTCCAAAGAAATAGTTGATAATCGTGACAACCTCCGCCTGTACATTCGGATATTTTTCACGAATTTTCTGCATGTGTTTTTCCAACGACGGCGCCGCAGCTTTTCCGGTCGCAATCGTTACATGGCGGTGACGGTCGTCCCCTTCTCGTTTCGAAAGTTCTTCCGCAACCTCGTCCTCCAGAAGCCGGAGCATTCCCACTCCGTTTTCCAGCTGGATATAGCCATCGTAATTTTCCTCCTCCGGAATCGGCTCTCCCGCCAGCAGATACCATTCATCACCAGCATGGATAAAGTGAAGTCCCCACTGTTCATACAGCTTTTTCTGCCATTTGTGAATCGTGGCAAGAACTTCTTTTGCATCCTCCCCGGTAAACGGTTCCAGAGGCGCCAGTCCGTCGCGGTACTTCGAAAGTCCGACCGGGACAACCGAAACACTTTTCAGATGCGGCAGATATTTTGACAGATCCGAAATACTGCGCTCCAGCTCTGCGCCGTCGTTGTATCCCTTGCAGAGCACAATCTGTCCATTCATCTCGATTCCCGCCTCGTAAAGGCGCTGAACCTTCGGAAAGATATTGCCCGCAAAACGGTTGTGCAGCATTTTGCAGCGGAGCTCCGGGTTCGTTGTCTGGAACGAAATATTGATCGGTGCCAGATGGTAGCGGATAATCCGGTCGATATCGTGGTCGCTCATGTTGGTCAGTGTAATATAGTTTCCCTGCAGGAAGGACAGACGCGAATCGTCATCCTTAAAATACAAGGTGGGACGCATTCCCGGCGGCATCTGATCGATGAAGCAGAAAATGCAGTTGTTGCTGCAGGAACGGTACTGATCCATGAACTCGTTCTCGAATGTGATGCCGATTTCCTCGTCATACTCTTTTTCGATTTCCAGGTCCCATTCCTCGCCGTCCTTTTTCCGGATCGTGAGTTCCAGATACGTGTCGTTGGTCTGGAAGTGGTAATCGAAGACGTCCTCGATGATTTCCCCGTTCACGCGGAGCAGTTCATCGCCCGGTTCGAGTTCCAGTTCTTCGGCAATACTGCCCGGTTCTATTGTCTTGATAATGTGTTTCGTCTTGTTTTTCACAGATCTTACGTTTTGGCCTTTCCATTTACTTCTTTATAACTTCTCTTTGCCCAGTAAAAAGCGTGCTTTTTTGCATACCTTCCGGACATTCATCCATTATAATAACAACAACCTGCACAAAAAGCAAGGATTCTTTCGTTTTTTGCTTGACGCGCCCTTTCCCAAGATGATATAAATAGGAAGTAAATGGTTTGTAAAAAATGTCGATTACTGGAGGTTTGTATGGCTAATTTAGATTTACTTGAAAATTCCATTCCGGTTGCTCCGTTAAAGCTCGCAGCTCTGCCGGGCAGTATGGAAATGGCAAAAAAGTTGATGCGTATCTGGTTCAGTTCCGTAAAGAGCTCGCCGAGCGCCGCAACGGGGTTTCCTTTTCCGGATATTCCGAGGATTCTTTTCTGATTGACTGCGAGTGTCCGCGTTTCGGTTCCGGCGAAGCAAAAGGAAAGATCAACGAATCCGTCCGCGGTGCCGATCTTTACATCCTGGTTGATGTCTGCAACTACAGCATCACCTACAAGGTCTGCGGCTACGAGAACCACATGTCACCGGATGACCATTATCAGGATCTGAAACGTATCATCGCTGCTGCAACGGGAAAAGCACACCGGATCAACGTAATCATGCCTTTCATTTATGAAGGAAGACAGCATAAGCGCACCAAACGTGAGTCTCTCGACTGCGCACTTGCTCTGCAGGAGCTGATGAACATGGGTGTTTCCAACTTTATCACCTTCGACGCACACGATCCTCGTGTCATGAACGCAATTCCGCTCGGCGGCTTTGACAACTTCATGCCAACCTACCAGTTTTTAAAAGCCCTTCTTCGTTCCGTTCCAGATCTGACGATCGACAACGATCATCTGATGATCATCAGCCCGGACGAGGGAGCGATGGCGCGTGCCGTATACTTCTCCAACGTGCTCGGCGTCGATATGGGTATGTTCTATAAGAGAAGAGATTACTCCACCATCGTAAACGGAAAGAACCCGATCGTGGCACATGAGTTTCTCGGCGATTCCGTAGCAGGAAAAGATGTTGTCATCATCGACGATATGATCTCCTCCGGTGAGAGTATGCTCGACGTTGCAAAACAGGTCAAAGAGCGCGGCGCTGACCACGTCTTTGTCTGCACCACCTTCGGCCTCTTCACCGATGGTCTGGAGAAATTCGATGCTTACTATGAGAAAGGCTATATCAGCAAAGTCATTACCACCGACCTGACCTACCGTACACCGGAACTCGTTTCCCGTCCTTGGTATGAGCCGGCTGAGATGAGCAAATATATGGCAAGCATCATCGATACGCTTAACCACGACGTATCCGTTGCAAAAGTACAGTCTACGACAGAGAAAATCAATAAGCTGCTGGCAAAACACAGATAATCGATTTTGTGTCCGCCGGATGCATACAGCAAAAAACGGATCTGTTTTTTCCAGGTCCGTTTTTTGATGCTTTCTATTCTGTTTTCGATCCTGTTTTCAGACCAGGGAAAGGAATGCCGCGAGGTTTCCTCTTTTTCCCTTCGATGCACGGTGGGAATACAGGAAATCCGGGTTGCAGCAGGTGCAGAGGTTCGGCAGATGAATCTGCTTCTCCGGCACTCCTGCCGCAAGAAGGATCTGATGATTCGCCTCCCAGAGATTTAACTGGTATTTTCCATCTGGTTTTCTGTAGAACAGTTTCTCATGCAGTGTTTCCGGGAATGCTGCCCGGAACTCTTCGATCACATCACCGCTCACCTCGTAGCAGTCCTGGCAGATCGACGGGCCGACGGCTGCGATCACATCTTTTGCTTCTGTTCCAAACCGTTCGTGCATCGCATCGAGCGTTACCTGTCCCATCTTGTGGACCGTTCCACGCCAGCCGGAATGTGAAAGTCCAATTGCACGGTGCACCGGGTCGACAAAGTAGAGCGGCACGCAGTCCGCATAGAATGTCGCAAGTACGACGCCCGGCTCGTCAGTGATCATACCGTCAATATCATGAAATCGCGGTCTCTTGTCACGCCGCTGCCGCAGTCTGCTTTCGTCACATAACGGACCTTCGTTGTGTGTGCTGATCGGAGGTAACAATGTTTCCACTTCAAACCCCGCCGCCTCACAGAATCTTCTGTAATTCTCCCGCACATTCGCCGGATCGTCGCCGCGCGAAAAGCTGAGATTCATGCTGGAAAGATGTTCCTTACTCACCCCGCCGATCCGTGTGGAAAATGCATGGCGGATGCCCTCAATTTTCTCAATCGCCGGCCAGGTCAGATAGACCACGCCGTTTTCCGCCTCGTTGACATGCATCGTTTTTTTATCGTTTTGTTTCCATTGAATTGGTATCATAAAAACTCCCTTCCTACCAGCCGCTCCCCTGATAATAAAACGCGTTCGCATAGACGCGGATCTCCTCCGGTGTCTCTGCCACGACGTCGAAGCGGCAGGGCACATCCATCGGGATCTGGTGGAGCATGCGGTAGTAATCTGCTGTTTTTGAAATTTTCTTCTGTTTCTTTCCATCCACGGCGCTTGTCGGGTCTCCGGCTGTCCGGCCGGTGCGGTATTTTACTTCGATAAAAATGTATGTGTCGTCCTGTTTTGCGATCAGGTCGATCTCACCGAAGCGGCACCGGAAATTCCGCACCAGGATGTGATATCCCAGGCTTTCCAGATATTCTGCCGCACGGCTCTCCTGTCTCGTTCCTACTTCCCGCTGATTCAAATGCGATACCCTCTCCTTTTTTTGATGCGGTGCCTTTACACGAAATGGCCGATAAACGACTGCCGGTGGATCGGTGACGGGCCGATTTCTTTTAAAGCAGCGATATGCTCTGCCGAACCGTAGCCCTTGTTCGATGCAAAACCGTAGCCCGGAAGCACCTTGTCGTACTCTTCCATCAGGCGGTCCCTTGTCACCTTCGCAACAATACTTGCCGCCGCAATCGAAACACTCTTGGCATCTCCCTTGATGATCGGCACCTGGCGGATGTCCACCTGCGGGATTTTCACCGCATCGTTTAAGAGCACATCCGGCTTCACGGAAAGCTTGCTGATCGCCTCCCGCATCGCCTCGTACGTTGCCTGTAAAATATTGATCTCGTCGATCCGCGCCGGGGAGCATAGCCGATGCCGACGGCCACTGCCTCGCGCATGATCACATCGTACAGCTCGTCGCGTTTTTTGGCCGTCAGCTGCTTGGAATCGTTCAGATACAGGATTTTACTGTCACGCGGCAGAATGACCGCACCTGCGACCACAGGGCCCGCCAGAGGGCCTCTTCCGACCTCGTCGATGCCGCAGATCCAGCCAAGATCCTCATATTTGTGCTCGTAGATCTTCATCTGTTCCGTGCGCTCGCGCTCTTTTTTTAAGGCCTCTTCCTGTTTCTGGTATTTTTGAATCAGATTTTGTACGCCGGCACGGGAATCCTCTTCATATTCCAGATAAAGGGCGGGCAGCTCCGTCTCCGAAGCTGCCGCAAAAATTTCCCGTATGGCGGATATCGATTGTTTTTTCTCTGTCATCGTTGTTCTCCGCATTTTTTATTTTGATAAATCCATTTATTCCGGTTTTTCCAGCGTGATTCTGCCGAGCTTTCCGCTCCGGAAATCATCCATCAGAAGCCGTGCTGCTTTTTCGTAATCGAGCTCATTTCCCTTTTTCAGGCAGCCGCGCACACGCGCAATCTCACCCAGGATTTCCACACGATCCGTCATGCCTTCAAAGCCAAAGCGTTTCTCCAGCGTTCCCGGGTATTCTGCCGTCAGATAATCGATGACGGACAGCGCCAGCTCCTCCACGTTCAGGATCTCATCGTTGATGGAACCGATCATCGCAAGATGCAGTCCCACCTGCTGGTCCTCAAACTTCGGCCACAGGATACCAGGTGTGTCCAGAAGCTCCAGCTGTTTGCTCAGACGGATCCATTGTTTTCCCTTCGTGACGCCCGGTTTGTTTCCGGTTTTCGCACAGGCTCTGCCCGCATACGCATTGATAAATGTCGATTTTCCGACGTTCGGAATACCGACAACCATCGCGCGGACCGGACGGTTCAGGATGCCGCGTTTGCGGTCGCGCTCGATTTCTCTTTGCAGGCCTCCTGTACGGCGCTGTTAATCGCTTTCATGCCGGCTCCGGAACGGGAATTGACCTTCACAACAGAATATCCCTTTCCCTTGAAATATTCCATCCAGGCATCGTTTCCGCGCTCATCGGCAAGGTCCGATTTGTTCAGCAGGATCAGCCGTGCTTTGTTCTTTCCAAGTTCATCTATATCCGGGTTGCGGCTCGCTGCAGGAACCCTCGCATCGACCAGCTCAATCATCAGGTCGATGAGCTTTAAGTCTTCCTGCATCTGTCTGCGGGCCTTCGTCATATGACCCGGGTACCACTGATAATTCATGTTTCTTCTCCTTCTACGCTGCGTTTACACGAAACCGATTTTCTTCCACGGCGAAATCGTAAACCAGAGCTTTCCGACAATGCGGTCCGAATCCACGAGTCCCATGCCGTTGTGGCGGCTGTCCTCGCTGTTGTTCCGGTTGTCGCCGAGCACAAAGTACTGTCCCTTCCCGACCGTGATCGGCTCGGAGGCAAGTCCCGCGTTTGTGATGGCCGGAAATTCATCTTTTTCATTATAGACTTCCCCGTTGATGAGGATCTGTCCGTCTTTGATCTGTACCGTCTCGCCCGGCAGCGCAATCACACGCTTGATGTGGATGCTCGCTTCTTGTCCTCACTCGTCCGGAACGCGATGATATCCCCGCGTTTCGGAGAACTTAAGCGGTACCAGGCGGAGTCCATCAGCACACGCTCCCCCGGCACGAGAGTCGGCTCCATCGAGCCCTCCTGCACCACGACACTTCTGCAGAAAAACCAGGAAAATGCCGCCGCAAGAAGAATCGCTGCGATGATTTCCAGATTCCATACAAACATGGAACGGATCTTTTTCTTGTAGAAATATTCTTTTACATATCTGGTATTCATACCCATAGTGTAATTCTCCGTAAGACAAAACCGGAGAAACACAATTACTCATGTTCCTCCGGCCATCCTTTTAACGACTTATTATTTTACCAGCTCTTTCACTTTCGCTGCTTTACCAACACGGTCTCTTAAGTAGTTCAGTTTCGCACGTCTTACTTTACCACGTCTGATAACTTCTACTTTCTCAACGTTCGGAGAGTGTACCGGCCATGTTTTCTCACGCCTACGCCGTTAGAGCTCTTACGAACAGTGAAGGTCTCTTTGCTTCCGCCGCCCTGTCTTTTCAGGACAACGCCTTCGAATACCTGGATACGCTCGCGGTTACCCTCTTTGATTTTACCGTAAACTTTAACGGTATCACCAACGCGGAACTCCGGTGCTTCTGCTTTTAACTGTGCATCTTCGATTTTCTTAATAATGTCGTTCATTTCTTTATCTCCTTTTTTTACCCTGGATGTTCTTAATGCCTTTTTGCAACAGCGGACCATCTCTTTACTCACAACAAAATACATTATACTATAATGCATCCGCAGATGCAAGTATTTTTTCACTTTCCATTCGCCGCTGTACAGCAGACTGCGAAGCGCGAAAGAAAACCGCTGCAGGCCGTCCGCGGACGGTATGCCGGTAAGCCGTGCGGCCAGACGGAAACCGTTTTTTTCCAGCTGCTCTTCGAGTTTTTCTTCCTCTTCTGAGAATCCGTCCGGGCACAAAAACACCAGCGGTGTTTCTTTTCCGGCAAAGCTGCGGATATACTCGCTCTTTGCTTTCATACCCTCCTCAAGCGTTCCCGGAAGCTGCAGAATCAGCAGATCATGGTCATCAAACAGATTTTTCTGTTTCCGGATCTTCTTTCGTCCGAGATCAAGGCTTACACCATAGCGTGTCATGCCTGCCAAAAGATCGTGCGCCCAGGCAGACGATTCCTCTTTTTCATTGCATGCGCAGGAAATCTGGAATGCATTTTCCAGAAGGTCCGGCCGCCGCTCGGCTGTCCGCACCAGGGATGCCTCATGACGCCACGCTTCGATCTTTTTGTGGTCACCGGAAAGAAGCACCTCCGGAACTTTTTTCTCGTGCCATGTCTCCGGTCTTGTGTAATGCGGATACTCAAGCAGATTGTCCTGCAGTGACTCAAACTGCGAAGATTCCTCGTTGCTTAAGACACCCGGCACAAACCGCGATACCGCATCCACCAGCACCATTGCACCGAGTTCTCCGCCTGTTAAAACATAATCCCCGATCGAGATATAGTCCGTTACCACTTCCTGCAGTACGCGGTCATCGATGCCCTCATAGTGGCCGCAGAGCAGCACAAGATCGTCCTCAAGCGCCAGCTCTTCCACCATCGTCTGGTTCAGTACTTTTCCCTGCGGTGTCAGATAGACCGTGCGCGGCTTTTTCCCGATCTTTTCGGCTACCGACTGGTAGGCGCGGAACACCGGCTCCGCTCCATGACCATGCCCGCACCGCCGCCGTACGGGTAATCGTCCACGCGGTTGAATTTATTTGCTGAAAAATCCCGGATATTCGTCGTCTCGAGGGAAATATAGCCGTTGTTGATGGCTCTTCCGAGGATGCTGGTGTGCAGCCCCTGCTCGATCATCTCGGGAAACAGCGTCAGAATATGATATTTCATCGTTCTTTACTCTCTTTATCAGTCAATCAGGCCCGGAAGAAGGTGAATCGTCATCTTCTGCTCATCCAGGTCCACATCCAGAATGCAGTCATGGATCGCCGGAATCAGAACCTCTCCGTGCTCTTTCGAATCTACAATATAGACGTCGTTCGCACCGGTCTCCATCACATCGCGGAGCGTGCCGAACAGTTCGCCGTCCTCGGTGTACATCTGCATTCCCTGCAGGTCTGCGATATAGTATTCGTCCTCTTCCAGCGGAATGGCATCCTCTCTCGTCACATAGAGGCTGCAGCTTTATACCGTTCGATATCGTTGATGTTGTCAATTCCTTTGAATTTTACAATGGCAAGCTGTTTGAAAAAACGCACGCCAGTTACATGGAGTTCTTTTTTTCTTTCCTGTATCGAGAAAAACGCGGTCCAGAGAAAGAAACGCTCCGGATCTGTCGTCGGGTATACCTTTACCTCACCGCGTACGCCGTGGGTTGTGGTAATTACGCCAATCTGCAAATATTCTTCCATTCAAAAACCCTTTCCAACCAGTTCTACTGTGTATTGCGACTTGAGAAACACGCTTTGCGAGTTTCTCAAGTTATCGCGGCAGTCGCCAAGGTCCCGTGCAAGCACGGACTTTGTCTCGTTGCCCGCGTAAAGAAAGGAACCGGCAACAACTGTCGGTTCCTTTTCCTATCTTTTACTTACTGTAAATTTCTACGACAACTTTTCTGTCGCTCTTTGAGGAAGCTGCTTTTACAACCGTACGGATTGCTTTCGCAATGCGTCCCTGACGTCCGATGACTTTTCCCATATCTGACGGATCTACTTTGAGTTCCAGCAGAAGGTCATCACCGCTGACGGTTTCTGTCACAACTACCTCAGATGGATGATCAACCAGAGATTTTGCAATTACTTCGATAAGTTCTTTCATTACAAGATACCCCCGTATGAATTATTTCTCGATACCAGCCTGTTTTAAGAGTTTGGCAACGATTTCGGTCGGCTGTGCGCCGTTAGCCAGCCATTTTTTAGCAGCCTCCTCGTTGAAGCTGATTGCGCTCGGCTCGCGGTTCGGATCGTAAGTTCCGATCTCCTCGATGAAACGTCCGTCTCTTGGGGATCTGGAATCTGCTACAACGATTCTATAAAAAGGAGCTTTCTTCTGTCCCATTCTTCTTAATCTCATTTTTACTGCCATTTTTCTTTACCTCCATTGTAAATTCATGTATTTATTTATATTTTTTCTTTTATGCTAAAAGGGAAGTTTGAATCCTCCTCTTTTACCACCCTTACCGACCATTCCGGTCATCTGTTTCATCATTTTTCTTGACTGTTCAAACTGTTTGATGAAACGGTTTACCTCCGCGATGTCAACACCGGCGCCTTTTGCAATTCTCTGCTTTCTCGACGGATTGATGAGATCCGGGTTTTCTCTTTCCTTTGGCGTCATAGAAAGTACAATAGCTTCCTTTCTTGCCATGTCTTTTTCATCCACCATGCTCTCAAGATCCTGGCCCTTCATTTTCGCGCCGACGCCCGGAAGCATATTCAGGATGCTGGAGATGCCGCCCATATTGCGCATCTGCTCCATGGAATCCAGATAATCGTTGAAGTCGAACTGCGCCTTCTTCATCTTCTGTTCCATGGCTTTTGCTTTTTCTTCGTCGATGTTTGCCTGCGCTTTTTCAATCAGGCTCATCACATCGCCCATGCCGAGGATACGGGACGCCATACGGTCCGGATAAAACTGCTCCAGATCCGAAAGCTTTTCGCCCATGCCGACATAGAGAATTGGTTTGCCGGAAACTGCACGGATTGAAAGTGCCGCACCGCCTCTGGTGTCACCATCTAATTTTGTAAGTACTACACCGTCGATGCCGACTTTATTGCTGAACATCTCGGCCACATTGACTGCGTCCTGTCCGGTCATAGCATCTACTACCAAAAGGGTCTGATCCACAGGAACAGCCGCTTTGATATCCTGTAATTCCTGCATCATCTCTTCGTCGATGTGCAGACGGCCTGCCGTATCCAGAATCAATACGTTAAAGCCGTTTGTCTTTGCATGCACCAGCGCTGCCTTTGCGATATCCACCGGACGGTTTTTATCTCCCATAGCGAACACTTCCACACCCTGCTTTTCTCCGTTGACCTGCAGCTGTTTGATCGCTGCCGGGCGATAGACGTCACAGGCGGCAAGGAGAGGTTTTCTTCCCTTGGCTTTTAACTTTCCTGCAATTTTTGCGGTTGTGGTTGTTTTACCGGCTCCCTGAAGACCTGCCATCATAATAATGGTAACTTCACTCGCCGGGCGCAGTGCGATTTCCGTTGTCTCGGAACCCATCAGCTTGACCAGCTCGTCATTTACGATTTTAATGACCATCTGACCCGGATTCAGTCCGTTCATGACGTCCTGTCCGACTGCCTGCTCCTGTACGGATTTGATAAACTGTTTTACTACTTTGAAGCTGACATCCGCCTCGAGAAGTGCCATTTTTACTTCCTTCAGCGCAGTCTTTACATCCGCCTCGGTCAGGCGGCCCTTGCTTCTGAGATTTTTGAAAACATTCTGGAGTTTCTCGGTTAAACTTTCAAATGCCATGCTCAAAGCTCCTCTAATATATCCGATGCAATTGCTGCAATCCGCTGCATCACATCTTCTTTCGGGGTATCACCGGATGGGTCTGTCAGCTTTCGGATCTCGTTTACATTCTCCCGGATCTGCACAAAGCGTTGTACCAGATGAAGCTTTTCTTCATACTCTTCCAGTGTCTTGTTGCAGCGTCTGACCAGATCGTGAACTCCCTGGCGGGAAATGCCCCGCGCTGCCGCAACCTCGCTCAGGGAAAAATCGTTGAGCACCACGTCCTCATATACCTGACGCTGATGTTCAGTCAGAAGTTCGCCGTAAAAATCATACAGTAATGTCTGTTCCAATATTTTTTCCATTGCGATCACCTTGGTTATCATACACGAAAAGGCGCAGGGTGTCAAGTATTTTTTCTTGACAGTTTTAAAATTTTTCTGATCCGTTTCAAAAGCCGCAGAAAGGGCGCATTTTCCGCGTTTTTTCGCAGAAAACACGCCCCTTATAAAGACTTTTGTATACCTACTGCAGCTCCGCAATCCTCGTCACAGCCACATAAATCGACTGAATTTTGTACCATGTCGGATAATCCACAATGCCGGAAACCGGCAGGCCGAACAGCCGCTGGAACGCTTCGACGGCGTCCTGCGTCTCTTCATCGAAATAGCCATTTTCATAGACCGTCGGAATCGATGAATACACCTCCGCAATCACGTTCAGCTGCTCCTGCATCTGCAGTACCTTGTTCCCGGACGAGCCGATGGTGAGGTCATACCCCGGCCAGGAGGACGGGATGCCGGAAATCTCCTCCGCCGTGTTGATATACATATTGTCTCCATAATAATTGCGGAGAATCTGAATCGTTGAATACCCTTGGTCCGCCAGGTTTTTGGACCCCCACTGGCTCATCCAGTTCGGGCAGCTCACACGGTTTCCGTCACAGTACTGCGTCAGAATCGGCTGTTTCACATTCGGGCGCGACAGGTAATCAGCAAAAATCTCATCGACCACAAGGGAAATGCTGTCGAAAATATTCCTGCCGTAAATCCATTTGTGATCGTAGGCCGTCGACGAAGTGATCGTAAAATCGTATCCCTTGTTGCGGTACCATTCTGTATAGACACGGTTCAGCGTAAATGACATGATTGCGAGGATATTCGCCCGGATCGCCGCATCCGGCCATGTTGCATAGATTTCCGAGCACGCCACGTTTTTGATGTAGTCGCGGTACCGCACATAATAGTCGCGTGCCGTGCTGTCGGTCGGCGCTCCGTCGTGGACGATGATATACTCCGGGATCACGACACGGGACAGCACAATCTCACCGCTCTCCCTCGTCGGCTTGATCTCACTTTCCGGAATTTTCGCCGGATATTCGCCGAACAACGTATGGTCCGGGATCGTCACATCCGCAAACGCTGCGCCCTCTGCCAGTTTGAGGTCCACCTGCTGGACGGACTGTTCTCCTGAAAGAAGCTCGGAGCCCGTCACTTCAACCAGTTCATACCCTTCCGCCTCCACTTTCACCGTATATTCGGAATACGGCTGATTCACATTCGGTTCCAGACTGTACTCGAGCGGCGGCGTCGCCAGATCCAGCGTCTCCGTTCTGCCGTCCCCGTCGGTAATCAGCTCCTCGATCACATTCTGCGGATCTCCCGTATACGAAACCGTCACCCGCGCCCCGGAAACAGGCCGCGCCTGGATTCTTGTATTTACCCGGATTTCCAGCCGCCCGCGGTCAGTCATTTCCTGCTGCATACGCAAATTTTTCATAAAAAAGCCCCATATCCTGCACTCCTTTTATGGTATGCAGAATATGAGGCTTTGTTGCTTTTCATTTTTCGATTTACAGGATCCGCTGGACGTCGTGGATCATGACGTAGACCATCAACGCCATCAGAAGCACCAGGCCCGCGAAGTGAACCATACCCTCCAGGTCTCGCCGGATTGGTTTTCTGCGGATGGCTTCTATGATCAGAAAGACAAGCCGTCCGCCGTCGAGTGCCGGGAGCGGCAGCAGGTTCATGACGCCAAGGTTTGATGACAGCAGAATCACCATGTTCAGCATCGTCATCACCGTAACCAGAACGCCCTGCGATTTTACATCATCATAGGCGGTTCCGATCGCATCCACCACGCCGACCGGGCCGGAAAGATCGTTCACAGAATACTGTCCGGTGATCAGCATACTGACGCTGTCAATGACGGTGCGCACCCAGTATTTGATCTCCAGCACGCTGTATTTCAGCACGCCGATCGGGGACTGTTTCTCCCGGAGCTGATACGAAAACTGTACATTCGCATACGTATTTTCAACCGGTGTCACCGTAATCTCTTTCGTCTTTCCGCTGTGCTCATACTCCAGCGTCACAGCGCTTCCATCGAAAGGATGCTCTGTCTGGTAAGCAGTAAAATCTGCCACACAGGTGATCGGCGCTCCGTTGATCGATACGAGCAGGTCGCCCGCGACAACACCCGCAGCGGCAAGCGGCATATTCTGCTGCACATACGTGAATTCCATGCCGCGGTCACAGTCATCGTAGTTAAAGCCCATCATATACCGCGTTGTCACCGTCGGTTCATATGTGATCGTTTTCTTTTCCCCGTCGGCCTTTTTAACCTCCAGCGTAATCTCATCCGTCGGCACACCCCGTACCGTCATCACAGAGTTCAGCTCTTTTCCGATGGAAATATGTCTTCCTTCATAGGAAGTGATGATATCTCCCGCTTCCAGGCCTGCCTCTGCCTCCGGCGAACCGTCTGCCACTTCTGTGACGCGCGCCGGGGAACTTCCCGCGTAACTGATCACAAAGATTGCGCAGAAAAATGCCAGAATCATGTTGAACACCGGTCCCGCCGCAACGACGGAAATTCTTGCCCACACGGATTTGCTGTTAAAGGTTCCTTCCCCCTCCTCTTCACCGTCCTCGCCGAGCATCTGGCACGCACCGCCGAAAGGCAGAAGTTTTAAGGAATAGACCGTTCCTCCTTTTTCTGTCTTTACCACCGTCGGGCCAAAGCCGATCGAAAATTCCGTCACGGTAATACCATTCGCTTTCGCCAAAAGAAAATGCCCCAGCTCATGGATAATGACGGTGATTCCGAAAATGAGTACGGCTATCAGGATTTTTACAATCATGCTGTCTTATTCTCCCATCTTATATCTGTTCGCAATCCATTCATACGTCTCCTGCTCCGCCGCGAGAATCTGCTCCAGCGTCGGATCGGCAATCGTTTTGTGTGCTTCCATTGCACCGGCGATCACGTCGTAAATCTCGAGGAAACGGATCTTCTTCGCGAGGAACAGTGCAACGGCGCGTTCATTTGCCGCATTGAAGACCGTCGCATGGAGCCGCCCGTCCGGGACGCCTGCATTGCCATCGGAAGGCCGAGGAAGGTATCCATATCCGGTTTTTCAAACGTGATCTGTGTCAGCGCCGCAAAGTCGAGGCGGTCGCCTGCAAGGAAGCGGCGCTCCGGGTAATACAGTGCGTACTGGATCGGCAGTTTCATATCCGGTGTGCCAAGCTGTGCCATGACAGCGCCGTCTTTAAATTCTACCATGGAATGGATAATGCTCTTTGGCTGTACCACAACCTGGATGTGGTCGAGATCAACACCGAACAGCCATTTTGCTTCCATGACTTCCAGTCCTTTGTTAACGAGTGTCGCGGAATCAATCGTGATCTTGTGCCCCATCGACCAGTTCGGATGACGGAGCGCCTGCTCTACCGTTACGTTTTCGAGCTCCGCTCTTGTTTTTCCGCGGAACGGACCGCCGGATGCAGTAATCAGAAGTTTTTCAATTTCTTTTCTGTTTTCCCCGTGCAGGCACTGGAAAATCGCCGAGTGCTCACTGTCCACCGGAAGGATCTGCACACCGCATTCCTCTGCCAGCGGCATAATAATGTGTCCCGCCGTTACCAGTGTCTCTTTGTTTGCCAGTGCAATGTCTTTTCCTGCCTTCATCGCCGCAACCGTCGGGCGAATGCCGATCATGCCGACGATCGCTGTCACAAGGATTTCGCTCTCCGGCATCGTGCAAGCTCGATCATGCCGTCCATGCCGCTGCCGATTTTTACAGGAAGATCCTTCACTCTGTCACGGAGTTCTGCCGCTTTCGCCTCATCGCCGACTGCCGCAAACTTCGGATGAAATTCCCGGATCTGCTGCTCAAGCAGTGTAATATTACTTCCGGCGCTGATGCCGACCACCTCAAGATCGCCGTTGGCACGCACGACATCGAGGGTCTGGGTTCCGATCGAACCGGTTGAACCAAGAATTGCTATTTTCTTCATATTCCAGTTTCTCCCATCTGCTTCCCGTTTATGCTGTAGGGGAAGCTTTTTTAATGAATCAGAAGCACCGACAGGAAATAGATGATCGGTGCGGTAAAGATCACGCTGTCGAAGCGGTCAAGAATACCGCCGTGGCCCGGAATCAGCTTTCCGTAATCCTTGATGCCCTGATTTCGTTTGATTGCGGATGCCGCAAGGTCTCCGACCATGGAGATCAGCGCGCCGACACCGCAGATGATGGCGTATTCCACCATGCCGCCCTTTGTCGCAGCCGCATAGATGATGCCGAGCAGAATCGCTCCGACGACACCGCCGACAGCTCCTTCTACGGATTTTTCGGGCTTAAAACCGGCGCCATTTTATGTTTTCCAAAGAGTACGCCGACACAGTATGCACACGTATCGCAGCCCCAGGAGCACAGGAAAATCAGCCATACATGGAATTTTCCGCCGTCCAGCATACGGGTCTGATATACATAGGAAAGCATTACGCCGACATAGACAATCGCAAAGAACGCCGGCATCACCTGATTGGCGTTGTATTTCGGATAAGTAAATACGTATACTGCCATCAGAAGCACGAGATCCAGGATCAGCGCGAGCATCTGGTACATCGGGTCATGAAGCAGCAGGGACAGATAGAAAATCACAACGCCCGCATAGCCCGTAATTTCCAACAGATTCCATTTATCTTCTCTTACCTTCATCACGCGGAACAGCTCTCCTGCACCGATCAGCGACAGGCACAGAACCGTCATATAGAGCACAGTTCCGCCGCTGCAGATCGTAAGCAGCGCCACAAGGACGAGCACGATGCCGCTTAACAGTCTTGTCTTAAACATCTTTTTTATTCCTCCTTCACGCCGCCGTAACGCCGGTCTCTGTTATTATATTGTTCGATGGCTTTTCTCAATTCCTCTTCGTGGAAATCCGGCCACGGAACCTCGGTAAAGTAAAATTCCGTGTAGGCCAGCTGCCACATCAGGTAGTTGGAAAGGCGCTGCTCGCCGCTTGTACGGATCAGAAGATCTGGATCCGGGATTCCGGCGGTGTCGAGGTAGCTCTCAAAACACTGCTCCGTCAGTTTTCCGTTCTCATCAAACGCATTCTCTGCGAGAGTTCCGTTTTTCACATCCTCGATCATGCGGGTCATGCCGCGCAGAATCTCATCGCGGGAACCGTAGTTCATTGCGATCTGGAAGTACATGTGATCGTAATCTTTGGAGCACTCCTCCAGTTCATGAATGCTGTCCTGAATATCCTGCGGGAATGCGCTCGGATCTCCGATGATTTTGACGCGCATCTGATTTTTATGTGCTTTTTTGATGCATCGTTTCAGATACTGGCGGAACAGCTTTAAGAGGCCCTCCACCTCGGCGCGGGAGCGTTTCCAGTTCTCGGTTGAGAACGCATAGACGGTCAGATATTTGACACCCATGTCTTTAATCACGTCACACATTTTTTCCAGATTGTCGCATCCGACGATATGGCCGTAGCCGCGCGGCATATTGCGTTTTTTCGCCCATCTGCCGTTTCCGTCCAGGATGATGGCGATGTGATTCGGCACTTTTAATTCATTATCCATACTTTTTTCCTCCGTAAACGATAACAGGCTGCCTGCAAATGACAGGCAGCCCCTCGTTTTCTTTGTATTACACGGTCATAATTTCTTTGGATTTTACGTCCACCATCTGATCTACTTCTTTGATATATTTGTCTGTTAATTTCTGGGTCTGCTCCTCGAGCTCTTTGATTTCGTCCTCGGAAACGTCCTCTTTGGCAAGTTTCTTGAACGCATCATTGGCATCGCGGCGGATGTTGCGGATGGCTACCTTTGCGCCCTCTGCTTTTTTCTTTACCTCTTTTACCAGCTCTTTACGACGGTCCTCGGTAAGCTCCGGGAATACCAGACGGATGACTCTTCCGTCATCGGACGGGTTGATGCCAAGGTCAGACATCATGATCGCTTTCTCGATCTCTTTTACCAGGGATGCTTCCCACGGCTGGATCTGGATCATACGTGCTTCCGGAACAGAGATGTTTGCCACCTGCTGCAGCGGAGTCGGTGTTCCATAGTAATCTACAGTAATGCGGTCCAGTACGTGCGGGTTTGCACGGCCTGCGCGGATGGTTCCGAATTCGGAATCGAGGCTTGCAATGGATTTGCCCATTTTTACCTCAAACGGTTTTACTCTCTCGTCGATCTGATTTGCCATATTAAATTTGTCCTCCTGCTATCTCTTATACGGTCACAGTTCTGCGAACTGTGACATTCGCAGCTCTCATTTAAAGTTTTGCTTCGCAAAAGGAGAGCTGCTCACACCTGAATCATTTTCTTACGCAGTAAAACAGCAAGTGTTTTACTGCTGAATTTTTATTAATTATACCGTTACTCTTGTGCCGTTAATTTTTCCGTTTGCAGCATTTACAATGCTGTTCTCTTCATTTAAACCAAATACCAGCATCGGCATTTTGTTTTCCTTGCAAAGGATGGATGCGGTCATATCTACCACTTTCAGATCCTTTTCAATGACTTCCTGAATGGAAATCTCGTCAAATTTCTTTGCATCCGGGTTTGTTTTCGGATCGCTGTCGTAGACACCGTCTACTGCTTTTGCAAGCAGAATCTCGTCTGCCTCGATCTCAATCGCGCGAAGTACGGTTGCCGTATCGGTTGAGAAATATGGATGGCCTGTACCGCCGGCAAAGAATACAACCATGTTGTGCTGGAAATATTTGTTTGCACGGTCTTTGGAAAATCCTTTTGTGAACTCTCCGCATGGGAATGGAGTCAGAACTGCGGTCATCATTCCCTGGGAACGGAAGATTTCTGATACATAGATACAGTTCATAACGGTTGCCAGCATACCGATCTGGTCTGCTTTGGTACGGTCGATATTTTCGGAACTGCGTCCTCTCCAGAAGTTTCCTCCTCCGATTACGATGCCGACTTCAATCCCCTGGTCTACCAGAGTTTTTACCTGTTTTGCCACTTTTGTGACGGTCGGCTCGTCAAAACCGGTGTGTTTCTCTCCTGCAAGAGCTTCTCCGCTCAATTTCAGTAATACTCGTCGTTTCATCTTGCATCCTCGTTCCTTTATGATATTTTTTCACAAATGTCTTGCATTTATGAAATGATTATACCATCTGTTCCCAAAAACGACAAGGGCAAAATTCGTTTGTGTTCCGCAGATTGTCTGCCGCTGCGAGAATCCGTCTCCACTGCAGATATTCCATCGGCGTCCGGTGCAGATACGCTTTGAAAATCCGCTGACATTCCCGTGGAGAGAGGTGAACGCTTGCGGCGATTTCTTTTAAAGTGAGCGGCTCCGTCAGATGGCTTTCCACCCAGGACATCATCTCTTTGATGTGCATTTATACTCTTCGCCCTGTTTCTCGTCCCGTCGATCGGATACCGCGCCGTCTGCTTCTGCGAACCGACGACTGGATCATCTGCTGTGTGGTAATCTGTATTTTTACATTCACCATTCGAAAAGAATCCCGCGATACGGCGGCATAAAAACCATAAAAAAATCTCTGTCGGAAGTTCAGACTCCTGACAGAGATTTTATAGATTCATTTTAGATCTGTGCTACGACAAAGATATCATAGATTGCTTTGATTGCCGTCTCAAAATCGCGATTCTCCACGCCGATGATGATGTTAAGCTCACTGGAACCCTGATCGATCATCTTAACGTTGACGTGTGCGTGTGCCAGTGCGGAGAAGATTCTTCCGGCAGTGCCTCTCGTTCTTCTCATGCCGCGGCCTACAACAGCGATCAGCGCCAGATCGGATTCAAGATCAATAGAATCCGGCTGTACGGCACGATGCAGTCCTGCGATAACCTGCTGTTCTTTTGCTGCAAACTCACTCTGATGAACAAATACCGTCATGGTATCGATGCCGGACGGCATATGCTCAAAGGAAAGATTGTTATCCTCAAAGACGCCAAGTACTTTTCTGCCAAAGCCAATCTCGGTATTCATCATGCTCTTCTCAATCGTGATGGATGCGAAGCCTTTCTTTCCTGCGATACCGGTGATTGTAAATTTCGGTTTACTGCAGGTATTCTCCACGATCATGGTTCCCGGATCCTGTGGTGCGTTGGTGTTCAGCACGTGGATCGGGATTCCCTCCTGACGGAGTGGGAAGATGGAGTCCTCATGAAGGACGGTAGCTCCCATGTAGGAAAGCTCACGCAGCTCACGATAGGTAATGGTGGAAATGACTTCCGGATCCTTGACGATACGCGGATCGGTTACCAGGAAACCGGAAACATCGGTCCAGTTCTCGTAGATGTCAGCGTGTACGGCCTTTGCACGATGGAACCAGTGATATCGGATCCGCCGCGGGAGAAGGTTTTTACGCTTCCGTCCGGTTTTGCGCCGTAGAATCCAGGAACGACTGCGTTATCCAGATCTTTTAAACGCTCGGAGAGCACTTCGTCAGTCTTGTCTGCAAGGAAGTTTCCGTTCTCGTCGAAGCAGATCACTTCTGCAGAATCAATATACGTATATCCCAGATAATTTGCCATCACGATACCGTTCAGGTACTCTCCGCGGGATGCGGCGTAGTCCTCTCCGGCTGCTGCGGCAAAGTTTTCTGCGATTTTTTCAAATTCCGGGGAAAGATCCAGGCTGAGGTTCAGACCGTCGATGATCTCCTGATATCTCGCTTTGATGTTCTGCAGTTTCTTCTTGAAATCTCTTCCGGCAACTGCAGTGCGATAGCAGTCATACAGCATATCGGTTACTTTCGTATCAGCAGAATTTCGTTTTCCAGGAGCGGAAGGTACCACGTATCTTCTTCCCTCATCTGCGCGGATGATGTCTCCGACCTTCTTAAACTGCTCTGCGCTCGCGAGGGAGCTGCCGCCGAATTTTACTACTTTCTTCATAATAATCTCTCCTTGCGTTCTTTTCGGATATCTTTCGAAATCTCGTTTTTCAGCCCGTCACTTTAACGTTAGAAAGCTGTTACGTACTAGATTAGAACAAAATCCCGTATGCGTCAAGAACTTTTTTGGCTGATTCATTCATTCCACAGATAAATTTCCGGTTTTTTCTCCATTTTATAGGAGAATGTCTCTCCAAGCCCGTAAACCGCCTGGCTTAATACGTACTCGCCGTTGTTTGCATAAATTTCGATCATATTCGGATCCACGAAAATCTCAAGAAGATCGCCCTCTTTTAACTGCGGCGTCTCGGCATGAAGCCATCCTTTTGCACCGGATGGATAGACATCCGTGCGGTCTGCGCAGACTTTTCCGCTCTGCCGCCAGATCTTATAGCCGCCGATTTCCAGGCTCTCACCCTCTTTTAATTCGGCGCGGATCATGGCACACTCTCCGCATGCCGAAACGAGGGAATCCGTCTTTTTGCAGAATCCGTCGCGGATCGCAGGCAGAACACGGAAGTAAATATGATCGTTCTGTACATCCACCACACGCGGCAGGCAGAACATGCCTTGCCATATACCATCTACCGGTTCCGGCATCCGAAGCCATGCGATGGAAATCCGGTTTCCGTCCGCATCCGTCATGGTCTGCGGTGCATAGAGGTCACCGCCGCAGTCCAGAAGCTGCCAGTTCTCCGGAAATTTCATTGTGCAGGTTTTTTCATCAAACTCAGGCAGCATACAGATCGCCCGATCCGCATAGCCGTCGGGGTCCTCGATCAGTTCCATCGGGGAGAATACAAAAACGCTGCGTCCGTTTACGTTAAAGAGATCCGGGCACTCCCACATCCAGCCGAGCTTCTGTTTCGTCGTCGCCTGTCCGGCCAGATGCCAGTGGGAAAGATCCTCACTCTTATAGAATAATGCCTCGCCCTTGTGATCCTTCGTCGTGCTTCCAAGCACCATATACCATGCGTCGCTTCCCTTCCAGACTTTCGGGTCACGCGTGTGCGTATTGTCGCCGATTTCCGGATCGGTGAGTGCCGGGATAACAACCTCCTTATCCCCGAAGACATCAAAATGCATACCGTCCTTCGAAGTAAGGTGAAGCTGCGCCGAGGTAAAATCCTGATCAAGGCACTGATGAATATCCTTCGGATTTACCTGATTATAGTGAACACCCGTGTAAAAGAGATGCATCACGCCGTTCTCTTCTACTGCGCTTCCGGAAAAGCAGCCGTTCTGGTCCTCGGAAAGACTCGGGAACAGGGCAACGCGACATGCTCCCAGTGAATCAGATCCGGACTCACCGCATGGCCCCAGTGCATGGTGCCCCAGCGCGGCGCGTACGGAAAATGCTGATAAAAAAGATGATACTGTCCCTTATAATAAATCATGCCGTTCGGGTCATTCACCCAGTTGCCCGGCGCTTTTACGTGTAATCTGTTTTTCATGTGTTTGATTTCCTTTCTGTCTCTTTCTTGTTGTCTCTGATAAGAAAAGCCGGAAAAAGAAAGCATTTTTAATTCCGCCCTCCTTTGCCCGGCTTGTTCTTGATTTCTATGATTTACTTATTTGACTGCTCCGGCTACGACACCGTTGATGATCTGTTTCTGCAGTGCCACGTACAGAATCAGGATCGGGATGACGCAGAGCAGAAGACCTGCCATGATGGTTCCGTAATCTGCGGAGTAAGTTCCGTAGAAGCTGTAGGTGGAAAGCGGCAGAGTCAGCAGCTTTTTGTCGGTCAGCACCAGGGACGGCAGCAGGAAGTCATTCCAGAATGCCATCGCATTCATGATTACCATGGTGGAAATGATCGGCTTTAACAGCGGGAACACGATGCGGAAGAAGGTCTGGGTGTGGGTACAGCCGTCGATGTAAGCGGCCTCCTCCAGCGCCAGCGGGATACTTCCGCGGATGAATCCGTGGAACATGAACACGGACATCGCCATGGAAAATCCGGTGTGCATGAAGATCAGGGTCAGTCTGTGGTTCAGAATGTTTAAGGTTCCGCCGTATACACTGACAAGCGGGATCATGATTGCCTGGAATGGAATGATCATGGATGCAACCATCAGTGCAAAGATGATATTGGAAAATACGTTGACATTACGCACGATGTAGTAAGCCAGCATAGCTGCGAGTACCGTAACCAGTACGGTTGCTGTTACGGTTACAACCAGAGAGTTCTTGAAGGCATTCAGGAAGTTCATCTGATTGAATGCTTTTACAAAGTTGTCAAACGAAAGACCTTTGATCGTAAACAGCCAGGAGAACGGGCTCTTGATGATATCACGTTTCTGTTTTAAGGAGTTGATGATAACCATGACAAACGGGAACATGAACGCACAGAAAACGATGATCATAAGGAGCATAGCCAGCGCGTCAGTTACTTTTTTCTTTGTTCCGCCAATTTTCTTCTGATTCATTATGCTTCAACCTCCCTCTTCTTGGTGGTGTATACCTGAATACCGCTGATGCAGGCTACAATGATAAACAGGATAAAGGCTTCTGCCTGGCCGACACCGAACTGTCTCGATGTGAATGCTTTCTCATATACGTGCATGGCTGCCATCTCGGTGGTTCCGTACGGAGCACCGCCGGTTAAGGACAGGTTGACATCGTATACCATGAACGCACGGGACAGGGTCAGGAAGAGGCAGATAGTAACGGAGGACATCATCAGCGGAAGGATAATGTTTTTCATTTTTACCCAGCCGGATGCACCGTCGATGCTTGCCGCCTCGAGCACGTCCTCGGAAAGTCCCATAAAGCCGGCGACGTAGATCAGGATCATATAGCCTGCCAGCTGCCATACTGAAACGAGCACCAGCGCTGCAAATGCTTTGTTCGGGGTAGAAAGCCAGGAAATTTCAAACAGGCTCCATCCTGTGGTCTCACCGATGCTGACGAAAACACGGGAGAATACGAACTGCCAGATGTATCCAAGTACGATACCGCCGATCAGGTTCGGGGTGAAAAATCCGGCGCGGAAGAAGTTCTGACCTTTGATGCCGCGGGTCAGAATATAAGCCAGTAAAAAGGCGATCACATTGACGAGAACAACAACCGCAATGACATATTTAAAGGTTAACAGCAGGGATTTCCAGAACTGCGCGTCGCGCATAACGGCTGCGAAGTTGGAAAGTCCTACAAAGTTTTTCACGCTGGAAACACCGTTCCAGTCGGTTAAGGTCAGGTAAATACCGTAGATAAACGGTACCATGACGACTGCCAGGAAGCAGAACAGGCCCGGCAGCGCAAATACACAGAAATCTTTTCCCTTGTTGCTTGATTTCATTTTCGTTCCTCCTTCATATCCTCCGGCTTACTGCTCATCCCAGTATGCTGGATGGAATCTATCAGTTCCTCGCGGTCACTTCTTCCGGCCAGATATTTCTGCATTGCCGCACCAAGGACAGACCAGTGATCGTTCGGCACGATCGCAGATGCGTTGAATGCTCCGCCGTTCTGTACTTTTTCGTAAATGTCGCGGCTTAACGGATCGCTTGGCTCGTTCGGGTTGTTTTTAAACGGAGGGATCAGGCTGCAGGTCTTTACAACCATCTGCTGTCCGATCTCACTGTAAACCAGCCAGTTCAGGAACTCTTTTGCTGCTGCTTTCTGCTCGTCGGTAGCCACGATATCATCCAGCATGATCTGTTTGGACGGGGATGCCTGGATTTTGCTGTTGACGAAGTCGTCCGGATCATTGTTCAGGAAGTATGGAAGGAAACCGTACTCGTCGGTCGTCTCGGCTCCTGCTCCTCAAGGTTCGGCCATGCCCAGTTTCCGTTGAACCAGAAAGCGGTTTTTCCGTCTGCCAGGTCAATTGCCATCTCATCGTAATCTGCGCCGAGTGGATCGCCCTTTGCTACGTTGTACTCTTTTAACAGGTCAAAGGTATTCAGGAACTCGTTCATGCGGGTGTAGTCCGGCAGATATAAGGTTCCGTCCTTCAGCTCGTTGATGACTTCTGCTGCACCGTCGGAGGTTCCGTTGTATGTCTCGTAGATGTACTGCAGCTGGTGTGCTCCAAGGGACCAGTCTTCTTTTGCCATGGAGATCGGATTCTTCATTCCGTTGTCCCGCAGGCTCTGGAGAAGTGCTGCGAAATCGTCCTGGGTTTTGATATCGGATGGATCGAACTCGGTACCTAAGGTATCTTCAATCACGCTCTTGTTGTAGATAATACCGCGGCCCTCGATACAAAGCGGGAAGCTGTAAACCTTTCCGTTGATTTTGGTCAGGTACTCTTCTGCCTCGCCGGTCCATGCTTCATTGCTTAAGTCGGCTGCTTTTTCTTCTGCCAGTGCAATGACATCGGTCGTATCCAGAATGGAAAGTGTCGGCGGGTTTCCGGAGTTGTAGAGGCTGACTACTTTGGTATAAGGAGAATCGCCGTCCGTTACCGGCATGATCTCAATATGTACGCCTGCTTTCTCCTCGAACACTTTTGCAATCTCTTCCAGTGCTGTCTGGATTTCTGCTTTTGTGTTCATGATGACGATACTCGTTCCGGAAAGCGACGTATCGTACTGGAAGGTATCGGTGGTCATGTCGATCGGCACTTCTTCTTTTACTGCGTTCGGGTCATCCGGATCGCTTGCGAAGCCGAAGGTGCATCCGGTCAGTGCAGAAGTAAGAAGCACGCCAGACATTCCAAGAGCTGCCGCCCTGGCACTAAATTTCTTTCTCATCACAATTCCTCCTGTTATCTCTGGACAGCTGGTCCTGTCCTTCGTTTTGTGTAACCGGTCAAGTAACCGGTTACTTTCATTGTCTTTATCATAGCATTGACAGTGGGTTTCGTCAATATTTTCTTTACTTTTCGTGATTTTCCATAATTTTGTTTTTGGCTTTTGTGGAACTTTTACAAAACCGGTTACTTAACCGATTCCCGCTTGTTCCGGCGGGCGAGAAATGTTATACTATCTTCATATATTATTTGTTTTTTTCTGAAAGCTTACATGATTCACGCAACACTTTTGAAGGGAAGGACACTTGAACTTATGGCACGAAAAAATGTAACCTTTAATGATATTGCACAGTACACGCATTTTTCCAAAACAACCATTTCCCGGTATTTCAACAACCCGGATTCCCTGACACCGGAAAATCAGCAGATCATTTCCGATGCACTGGATAAACTGAACTATAAAGAAAACAAAGTGGCAAAAATTCTCGCGAACGGACAGACCGAATTTGTCGGCGTCCTGATCCCGAGTCTCTCCATGAACTACTATTCCGAGATGCTGAATCAGATTCTTGCTTCTTATGAGAAATATGGCTATAAATTCCTCGTCTTCGCCGGAAACGGCCACGACGAGACGGAGCACCGCTACATTCAGGAGCTGATGTCGTACAAAATCGAGGGCCTCATCGTCCTCTCCCATACACTCTCCTCCCGCGAACTCTCCGATCTGCAGATCCCGGTCGTTGCAATTGAGCGCGAAGACCAGTTCGTCAGCAGTGTCAATACAGACAACTACCTCGGCGCGTACGAAGCGACTTCGCTTCTGATTCATAACCACTGTGATGTCCTGATTCATCTGAACTCACCGACCAAAGAAAATGTTCCTGCCTACCGCCGTCTCGCCGGTTTCCAGGATGCCTGTATAAAGGCCGGTGTACCGCACAAGGTTATCATTCGGGATTTTGGACTCTCCTATCAGGAAGCCGCAGCACCGCTGCAGGAAATCTTTGACAACATCGAACAAAAATATGCCGGTCAGAAAAAGGGCATCTTCCTCTCCAACGATGATCATGCCAATATTCTTTTAAATCTTCTGATCCGCAAGTACCATACCCTGCCGAACGATTACGAACTCATCGGCTTCGACGGTGCGCCGATTTCCGAGCAGGCTATCTATCCGATCAGCACTGTCGGCCAGCAGATTGACCAGATTGCAGACGAGGCTGTTTCCCTTCTGGTCTCCCAGATGCAGGAACGGAAAAAACGCCACCCGGTGCCGCTTGCCGAGCCGGTTCACAAGACCGTTCCGCCGCTTCTGATCCGGCGTCAGACGACCACTTGATTTTAAAAGCAGATTTCTATCATAAAAATGTTTTTATCAAAAAAGTGTCATCCACCTGCGGGCTGTGTGCCCTGCAGCTTGTGGATGACACTTTTCTTATCTTCTTACTCTTTTTTAGTTCTGTCCGTAATAAGCATTTGCACCATGCTTACGGTAATAGTGTTTATCCTGCAGCTCCTGCGGTGCCGGCTGGATTCTCGGGTTGATGGTCTCGGCACGGTATGCCATTTTGGCAACCTCTTCGAGGACAACAGCATTGTGAACAGCCTCATGCGCATCTTTGCCCCAGGTGAACGGTCCGTGGTTCTTGCAAAGAACGGCCGGAACGGCTTTTACATCTTTTCCCATCCGTTTGAACTCATTGACGATCAGATGGCCGGTGTTTTCCTCGTATGCCTCGTCAATCTCTTCTTTTGTCAGGCAGCGCAGGCACGGTACTTCACCGTAGATGTAGTCTGCATGGGTTGTTCCGTAGCACGGAATGCTTCTTCCCGCCTGTGCCCAGCTTGTCGCATAGGAGGAATGGGTGTGAACAATGCCGCCGATCTCCGGAAATGCTTTGTACAGCTCCAGATGGGTCGGGGTGTCAGAAGACGGACGGTAGCGTCCTTCTACTTTGTTTCCGTTCAGATCCATGACAACCATATCGTCCGGTGTCAGCAGGTCGTAATCCACGCCGCTTGGTTTGATGACGAACAGACCGCTTTCCCGGTCAATCTCGCTGACATTCCCCCAGGTAAAGGTAACCAGTCCGTATTTTGGAAGAAGCATGTTGGCTTCGTATACTCTTTTTTTCAGTTCTTCTAACATTGTGTTGTCCTTTCTGTCTTTCCCAAACGATGGTTCATTTTAAGCTCTCTACTGCTGCACGCTCAATCGGCAGGCCTTTTTTGTAGCGCTCGGTGAATACTTCAAATCCAGCGACGTCTGCCGGGTCCGGATCCATCTTGGTTCCGGCATTTCCTGCGAAGACTTTTGCATCGAGGTAATCCTCGAGTGTTTCATTCTCTTCTTTGTTGATCATATAAGAAGCCAGCAGTGCGATGCCCCAGGCTCCGCCCTCTCCTGCTGTCTCCATAACGGAAACCGGTGCGTCGATGGCACCTGCGAGGATCTTCTGGCCGACACCTTTTGTCTTGAAGAGACCGCCGTGGCCGAGAATCTGGTCGACCTGCACATGCTCCTCTTTCATCAGGATATCAAGGCCGACTTTCAGGCGCCAAGGGAAGTAAACAGGTTGACTCTCATAAGTTTGCCAGATTGAATTTCGCATCCGGAGTACGTGCGAAGACAGGACGGCCCTCGTTGAAGCCGGTTACGTGCTCGCCGGAGAAGTAGTTGTAGGCAAGGAGTCCGCCGCAGTCTGCGTCGCCCTCCAGGCTTTGTTGTACAGCTTGCCGAACAGATCATTCGTGCTGATTTCCATGCCGAAGGTCTGCGCAAATTCACGGAAGAGATTGACCCATGCATTCAGATCAGAAGTACAGTTCTGGCAGTGCACCATGGCAACCGGATGACCGGACGGGGTTGTTACCATATCGATCTCCGGGTATACTTTGGAGAGGTTCTTCTCCAGAACGATCATAGCAAAAACGGAAGTTCCGGCAGACACGTTTCCGGTTCTGACGCGGACGCTGTTTGTTGCTGCCATACCTGTTCCGGCATCTCCCTCCGGCGGGCAGAGCGGAATGCCTGCTTCCAGATTTCCGGACATGTCGAGAAGTGCGGCACCTTCTTTTGTCAGAACACCGGCATTGTCACCTGCGGTCAGAACGTGCGGCAGAACATCGAGTGCTTTCCATGAATATGCTTTATCTGCGACTGCCTCGTCAAATTTGGCAATCATGTCGGCAAAGTAAGTGTTGGTTTCAGAATCGATTGGAAAGATTCCAGATGCCTCGCCGACACCAACGACACGCTCGCCGGTCATTTTCCACTGAATGTATCCGGCAAGGGTTGTCACATAGTCGATATCTGCCACATGCGGCTCACCGTTTAAGATTGCCTGATACAGATGGGCGATAGTCCATCTCTGCGGGATGTGGAATCCGAAAAGATCGGTCAGCTTCTCGCTTGCTTCTTCTGTGATATTATTTCTCCAGGTGCGGAACGGCACGAGGAGGTTTCCTGCTTTGTCAAATGCCATATAGCCGTGCATCATGGCACTGAAGCCGATGGCTCCGACGCGGGTCAGGGTGATGTCGTATTTTTCTTTGACATCAGCTGCCATTTTGGTATATGCATCCTGCAGGCCCGTCCAGATGTCCTCGAGGGTGTAGGTCCACACGCCGTTGTCGTAGCGGTTTTCCCACTCGTGATCTCCAGATGCAATCGGGGCGTTGTCTGCGCCGATCAGGACGGCTTTGATTCTGGTTGAGCCGAACTCAATACCAAGTGCTGTTTTCTGTTCGAGGATTGCTGTTTTTGCATCCATTCCCATTGTTTTTTCCTCCCTTGGGTTCTTTTCTATTTTTTCGTCTCTGTTGACAGATTTTTTCCTGCAGTGGATTCTCTTACGATGAGTTCCGGGGAAATCAGGCGTTTGACGCTGCTTTCTTCTTCCGGGACTTTTCTGATTTTTTCGAGAATGAGCTCTGCTGCCATCTCACCGAGTTTTTCCTGCGGATGGGCAATGGTCGTGATCCCGATCGGACTGCTCTGGCCGATCAGCGAGTTGTCGTATCCGGTGACGGCGATGTCTTCCGGCACGGAGATTCCCTTTTCTTCCAGCATGGAGATGACGGCGAGCGCGATCTGGTCGTTGTAGCAGACGGCGGCATCGACGGACTTTTTGCTGTCGAGCAGCATGGAAAGCATCAGGGACGGTTTGGTTTTCCGGTCCTCGGTGTGAAACCAGATGACGTTTTCGGGATCATATGGGATTCCGCTTTCCTGCAGCGCCTGCACGTAGCCTTTATGGCGCTGGGCGCCTGGCTGTCGTCGGCCTTGAAGATGCCGATGATGTTTCGTCGGCCGGTCTCTAAAAGGTGCCGGGTCAGCAGATAGCCGCCTTTGCAGTCATCCATCAGAATGCAGGGCTTGTCTGCCATCTGGGGGTAGCAGCCCTGGATGAAGACATACGGGATCTGGTACTTGTCCAGCATTTCGTACAAGTTGATGTGGCGGCAGAGGATCTGGCTTTTGCTCGGCTCGATGATGAGGCCGTCGATGGGCTTGTCGAGGAGTTCTTTTAAGACTTTTTCTTCTTTGGAGCGGCTGTTGCAGGTGTTCTTTAAGATAATGCTGTAGCCGTTTTCGCTCAGCACTCGATCCATTCCCTGGATGAGGCGGGGGAAGATGTAGTCGGACAGGTAGGTGGTGGTGACGGCGATGTTTTTTGAATTATGACGCTGGATTACGCGCTCGGAGCAGAAGGTTCCTTTGCCGTGCTGGGCGGTAATGTAGCCTTCATTTTCGAGAAGAGCGAGGGCCTTTCGGACAGTGTGGCGTGATAGGGCGTATTCCCGGGTCAGTTCGTTTTCGGAGGGAAGCTTCTGGCCGGGTTTTATGGTTCCGGAGAGAATCTGCTCTTTTAGGGCTTCCATCAGGGTGTAGTATTTGGCTTTGCCGGTGGTTGGTTCCATGTGATTGGTGATTCCCCTTTCTGGAATTTATAATACAACTTGTACGGTTGTTGTAACAAGTTGTATTTTTGTTGTGGGAAAGGGACGCTCAGGAGTATCGGGAGGGCGGGTGGGTCTAATACCTTAATGAGTGGACGGGGACACTTCTTGCGGATGGCCTCTTCGTAGACGGTGCATTCTTGAGGACAGTGCATTCGCGGGACGGGGTCACCTTTTAGGAAGTGGTAGCGGATGTAATAGAGGGTATCATCTTCGCCGCGTTCCGAGAGCATGCGCAGCAGAAATTCGAGCTGCGAGAGTGTCTCGGGATGGACGAACCAGAGGTGGCCGATTCCTTTTTTGAGATACTGGTACGGCGCCTGATCGGTATAAGCGTCTCCGAGGTAGACGCGGGACGCGCTGATGCGGTCCATAATCATCTCGGCGACGTAGCGGCGCGGCATTGGGACGCCTTTGATGATAGTGTCACAATTGATACCGTAATCAATCCAGTATTCAAAATGATGTTTGTTGCGCCCTTTATGGTGCATCCAGGATTTTGACATGCCGGTGTCTTCGCGCTCGGCGTTATTGGGACTCCGGTCGCCTGATAGTATTTCATGCCGACCAGAAATTCCGTCGGCGAATATTTCGAGAGGTCGTGGGTCAGTCCCTGCCAGTACAGTCCTATTTTGAAGCAGTACCGCATGACCCACATTTTGTGTGTGGTAATGGTTTTAAAGTGCTGCCATGCTTTCATCATTCTGTCTCTTCTCCTGCTTTCCTGTTAAAATTATGATACTGCGCGGCGGCACGATGACTGTTTTTGCGCTGATTTTTTTCTGATTTTCTTCTGTCAGGAAGACTTCCGGTGTGTTGGTGTCGGCCGTCAGATACCAGACCTTCTGCTCCGGGAGGGACGGCAGTGCCAGCTCATGCGGATTCCAGTGCATGTTGTAGGCAATATAAAGATCGTCGTCCTTGTTGCCGTCTTTATCCTGGAAATAGCTTCCGCAGTACATGACGCCGATAAAACGGCATGTGTTTTCCATCTGGGAGAACCAGGCTCTCTGGCTGTGGAAAGACATATCCGGGCAGCCGTAGGATTTGTAGTCGATGAGGCGCGCTCACGTTCGCCGTGCAACGCCGGATGCGCTTCCGGAAGGCGATTGCTGCTTTTACAAAGGCGGCAAACTCCGGATTCCGGGCGCTGCTTTCCAGTCGATCCAGCCGGTTTTGTTGTCCTGGCACCAGGCGTTGTTGTTGCCCTTCTGGCTGTTGCCGAATTCATCGCCGCCGTAAATCAGCGGTGTTCCCTGGCTTGTCATCAGCATGAGAACGGCATTTTTCAGCTGGCGGAGACGCAGCGCGCGCACAGCCGGTTTCCGGGTCACGCCTTCTGCGCCGCAGTTCCAGGTCAGGTTTTCGTTGGAACCATCCATATTGTCTTCGCCGTTGTCCAGATTGTGTTTCTGTTCGTAGGAAACGCTGTCATACAGGGTAAAACCGTCATGATCCGCAAGATAATTGATCACACCGTGTGTCTCCGGGCTTCTTCTCAGATAATAGGTGAAGTCGGAAAGGCTGCCCTCATCGCCTTTTAAGAAGCGGCGGATATGGTACTGGTAGCCCTGATTGTGTTCCCCTAAATTCCGGAACCACGGGCGTTTTCCCTGATAGATCCGTGCGCCGTCAAAACCGAGGAAAATCAGTTTCGTCTTCCGAAGGAGTGCATCTTTGGACGCTTCTTCTGCCAGCGATGCATCGCCGACCAGATGGAAACCGTCGATCTGATAGCGGAGCTGCCAGTGGTGCAGAACCTGCAGGACAAAACCAGAAGGCGTTCCCGGGGCAAAACAGAATTCCATCAGGCATTCGATACCATTCTCATGCAGGGCATCGACCATCTCTGCGAACTCTGCGACGGCATCTGAGGATGCAGCATACGAAGCTTTCGGAGCAAAATACAGGGCCTTTGTGCCGTATCCCCAATAATTCACGCGCTTCTCTTCCGCCGGCGCCGGATATACATAGGCCGGCTCCGTAAGGGAGGTCCACTCAAAAAACTCGTAGGACGGCATCAGCTCTACTGCATTGATACCGAGTTCTTTTAAGTATGGAATTTTTTCGATCACGCCGCGGAACGTTCCCTTGTTCTTTACACGGGAGCTTCCGTCTTTGGTGAAGCCGCGCACATGGAGCTTATACAGAATCGTCTCCTCATACGGCCGGTGCAGTGAGGTGGTGCGCATTACCGGGTACTCCGGGAGAAGGCAGCAGCAGGCGCCCTCTTCTTTTTCCATCGGTGCACCGAAGGTTTCTCTTCCTTCTACTGCTCCCGCATACGGATCCAAGCAGAAAACTTCATCCATCCGGTAGGCATACGAAAACTTTCCTACCGTCAGGCCTGTGATTTCCACGGAACTGATCACGCCAGTGCGCTCCTCTTCCGGAAGCGGCACGGTAAGAAACGGTTTCTGGTGACCTTTCCGGTACAGCAGAAGCTCTGCTTTTTTCCATCTGATACTTCTACGGCAAAATTGTATCCGTCTTTCGTCGCCGATGCGCCCATTTTCTCCGGATTTCCCGGTAAAATTCGATATTTTCCTCTGTTTTTTGTCTGTATCATAATTCCCGCCCTTATTTTTTATAATTTGTTGCAATTGTCATACTATTAATGTAAATCATTTGAATAAAATTGTCAATTGACCAATGTTACCAATTGTTATACCTCTAAATCCAGTTCCACCGGGCAATGGTCGGAACCGAGAATTTCGGTATGGATTTTGGCATCTGCAACTGCATCTTTTAAGGACTCTGATACCATAAAGTAATCAAGCCGCCATCCTGCATTCCGCTGGCGTGCCTGAAAGCGGTATGACCACCAGGAATACGTCACGGTGTCCGGATACAGCATACGGAAGGAATCAACAAAGCCTTTTTCTTTGATCACAGCAAATTTTTCGCGCTCCTCTTTCGTAAAGCCGGCGTTTTTCTCATTTGCCTTTGCATTTTTGATATCCATCTCGGTCGCTGCGACGTTCAGATCTCCGCAGAAAATCACCGGTTTTTCCTGCTCCAGTCCTTTTAAGTAAGAAAGAAACGCATCCTCCACTCCATCCGGTAGGCAAGGCGTTTTAATTCATCCTGTGAATTCGGTGTGTAGACGGTTACAACAAAGTATTCCGGAAACTCTGCCGTGATCACACGGCCTTCCATATCATGTTCTTCGATTCCGATACCATAGCGAACAGAAATCGGCTCCTCTTTGGTAAACAGGGCCGTGCCGGAATATCCTTTCTTTTCCGCATAATTCCAATACTGATGATAGCCGGGCAGCTCAAGGTCGATCTGTCCTTCCTGCAGCTTTGTCTCCTGCAGGCAGAAAATATCGGCATCTGCCGCCTCAAAGTATTCCTGAAAGCCTTTCTTCATACAGGCTCTCAGTCCATTTACGTTCCAGGATATCATTTTTTCATACGCAATTCATCTCCTTTTCCTGACAGTCTGTTCTCTGCGGTTTCTGTTGCAAAGCGCTGGGAACCGACTTCCGTTTTCTTTTATTCCTCTTTCAGAACATACAGCACTTCCAGCGACGCATCCGACGGTCCGTGAAATTCGCAGCCGTCTGCTTTATACTGGCGCATCAGTTCCAACATTTCTCTGCTGTACCGCTCGCCCGGGCAGATGAGCGGGATTCCCGGCGGATATGGGGCTGCCATCTCGGCTGCAATTCGTCCTTCCGCTTCTGCAAACGGAACGGCTTCCTTCTCCGCAAAATATGCCTCGCGCGGTGTCTTTACCATCTCCGGCAGGCTGCGGAACAGCCACTGCTTTTCTGTAAACTTCGTCCGCCCCGTCGTTTTCCCGCTCTCTGCTGCCGAAATTCCTGCCAGCGCATCGATCAGCCGTGTGATATCTTCCTCGCTGTTTGCCCAGGTAATAACGCAGACCACGTTCTCCTCGTCGGCAAGCTCTGTACTGACGCGGTATTCCTCGTACAGACGCACCTGCAGATCGTAGCCGGAAATACCAAGTTCTCTTGCCGAGAATACAAGACGCGTCAGGTCGATCTTCCATACGCCGCACGTTCCTTCCATCTCGGTCCCAAGAACTTCGATTCCTTTGATCTTTGCAAGCTCCTGCCGCGCCCTCTGGCCGAGTTCCAGCGCGCGTTCCATTCGCTCTTTTCCGTGCAGCGCCATCCCGCGCCGCGCCGCATCGAGGGATGCCATCAGAAGGTAGGACGGCGATGTACTCTGTACCATCTGCAGATTGGCGGCCACTCTTGCCTCATCGAGACGGCCAGAACCGAGTGATAAGAAGGAGCTCTGTGTAAAGGAACCCGCCGTTTTGTGGATACTCTGCGCGCAGGCATCCGCACCACTTTCCAGTGCGCCGAGAGGAAGCTGTTCGGAAAAATAGAGGTGCGATCCATGTGCTTCATCGACAAGAAGCGCTGCGTTGTGGCAGTGACAGATTTCTGCGATCGCCTGCAGATCACTGCAAAGACCGTAGTACGTCGGGCTGACCAGAAGTACGGCTTTCGCATCCGGCGTTTCCGCGAAGGCTTTTTCGATCGTCTCCGGCGTTACGCCGCCCCACATCTGCCATTTCGTGCTGTACTCCGGCATCACATAAACCGGTGTGGCTCCGCTTAAAATCAGGCCCATCAGCACCGATTTGTGCACGTTTCGCGGAACAATGATTTTTTCGCCCTCTTTCACAGACGAAAGCACCATCGCCTCGTTGCCGCATGTTGTGCCGTTGACAAGAAAAAAGTTTTTTTGCCTTCCACGTTTCCGCCGCCAGTTTCTGCGCCTCTGCAATCACGCCCTCCGCGTGATGCAGATCGTCAAGCCCTTCTGCCTCCGAGAGGTCATACGCCGCAAGCGACGCTCCGTTTAACGTCTCATCCAGCCCGCGCTCAAACCGGTGTCCCGGAATACGGAAATAGGCCGGTGCTTCCTCCCGGAACTGTTGTAACGCCTCCACAAGAGGCATTCGATTCTGATCCATTCTGCTTTGTTTCCTTTCAAACGATTTCTGAATCTTTTTCTGAAGCGAAAGAATCCTCCCCGCACCGCTGTGCGGGAAGGACCCCCTTATCTGCATTTTTCTGTTTTATATGGTTTATTCTACCGGAGTAGTCCAGCCATATTTATCTTCCAGTTTACCCCACTGGATACCGGTCAGGGTATCGTACAGTTTCTGGGTCAGCTCACCGATCTTGAAGTCATTTACAACAACAGAATCGTCCTTGTATACAAATTCACCAACCGGAGATACAACTGCTGCTGTACCAGTACCAAATGCTTCTTCCAGTGTGCCGTCATGACCTGCTTTCATCAGATCGTCAACCGACAGATGTGTTTCGTTTACTTTATATCCCCAGTCTCTTAAGATATGGATCAGGGAATCACGGGTTACGCCCGGAAGAACAGTTCCTTCCAGCGGTGCGGTGTAGATTTCGCCGGCAATCTTGAACATGATGTTCATGGTTCCAACTTCCTCTACATATTTACGATGTACGCCGTCCAGCCACAGAACCTGGGTGCATCCCATCTTCTCTGCTTTTACCTGGCCTGCGATGGAACTTGCATAGTTACCGCCGCATTTTGTAAATCCTGTGCCACCTTTGACTGCACGAACATATTCATCCTCAACCAGGATCTTAACCGGGTTGATGCCCTCTGCATAGTATGCTCCAACCGGAGTGGTGATGATAACGAATTTGTAGGATTTTGCCATATGTACGCCAAGGCTTGCCTCAGTAGCGAACATGAACGGACGGATGTAAAGAGATGTACCTGGCTCAGACGGTACCCAGTCTTCCTGTGCTTTAACCAGTGCTTTGACAGCCTCTACAAACATCTCCTCCGGTACGCCCGGCATGCAGAGTCTCTCGTTGGATTTAATCATACGGCGTGCGTTCATTTCCGGACGGAACAGCTGGATCTTTCCTTCTGCTGTTCTGTAGGCTTTCAGTCCCTCGAACGTTTCCTGTGCATAGTGAAGTACCATGGTTGCAGGATCCATCGGGATTCCGCCGTACGGTACGATTGCTGCATCATGCCATCCCTGCTCTTTGTCCCAGTCCATGACAAACATATAGTCTGTAAAGTGTTTTCCGAATCCAAGATTTTTCTGATCCGGTTTTTCCTGTAAATGTTCTCTTTTTTCAAATCTGATATCCATTTTTTGCCTCCCCGGCAGTTGAGGATAAGTTTGTTCAGCTGCCTGTATATTTAGATTCAATAGTGATAGTATAAAACTGTACCCGAAAACAGTCAATAGAAAATACGACTAATTTTTCATTTTTTCGTTCTTATTTATTGTATCTTTTCCGTATTTTCCTGTATCAGCCGCATTTTTTCTGCTTTCCCGGCACAGCCATTGTGTTTTTTTCTATTATCTGTTAGAATGGCAGACAAGAACCTGATAAGACTTGAACACGAAAAAGGAAGGTAATACAAATGAGTGAAGAATTATTCAACAGCGCATCCTGCAGCGGAGACTGCGCAGACTGCGGCAGCGACTGCCAGGATCTGGATCAGCCGACTGTTACCCTGACACTGGACGACGATACCGAAGTAAAATGTGCCGTACTGACCATTTTCCCAGCTCCGAACCAGAAAGAGTACATCGCTCTTCTGCCGCTCGATGAAAACGGCGAGAACGAAGACGGCGAAGTTTATCTGTATCGTTACTACGAAGAGAACGGCCAGCCGAACCTCGACAACATCGATTCCGATGAAGAGTACGAAATTGCAGCAGACGCATTCGACGAGCTGATGGATACCGAGCAGTTCAACGAGATGGAAGAAAATTCCACCGAAGAGTAAGAATCACAGACTTTGAAACGATTGCAGAACCCGGCGGGAGACCTTATTTTCCTGCCGGGTTTTTCTCTCTTTTTCTCTCAAATTCCCATTATTTCTTATTTGTACAGCTTTTCTGCATCTCTCTTTAAGATCTGTTTCTATTCTTTTACAGACGTATAATATATGTGAGTAGCAATTTTCATGCCGCTACATTACATAGGAATACGAGGTATCTTTTTATGAGAGATAAAGATGTGATACAGCACATTCAGGATTTATGCAAAGAGCGTTCCTGGACTTATTACCGTCTTGCAAAAGAGGCGGACATTCCCTATTCTACCTTAAATAATATGGTAAACCGCACCAATATTCCAACCATCCCTACCCTGCAGAAGCTCTGCGACGCTTTCGGCATCACACTTGCCGATTTCTTTCTCGACGAGCCGGATGCCCTGCAGCTTACCGAAGGACAGCAGGAAATCATTACGCTTTACAATAATCTTTCGCTGGAGAAAAAGAAAATCTTAAAAGCTTATATGAAAGGTCTTCTGATGGAAGTCTGACTTTTCCGGCATCATAAGTATCACAGATAAAGAAAGTTCCGTTTTTTGTTTTTCTAAAACAGAGGCGGAACTTTTTTTTCTGTCGATAAACTTTTCTTAAATTTTTCTAAAGCCCGGGACTTTTCCCGTATTTCGTTGTAGAATAAAGGACAACTGTTCACATATTAATCACAGAAGGAGTTACCCTTTCATGCTACAGATTCAGCATATCAAAAAAGAATACCGGACCGGGACGCTGGTACAGAAAGCGCTCGACGATGTGTCCTTAAATTTGCGCGACAACGAGTTTGTCGCTATTTTAGGGCCGAGCGGTTCCGGAAAGACGACGCTTCTGAATATCATCGGCGGCCTCGACCGCTACGACAGCGGCGATCTGATCATCAACGGCATTTCCACGAAAAAGTATAAGGACCGCGACTGGGATTCCTACCGGAACCACACGATCGGCTTTGTCTTCCAGAGCTACAACCTGATCCCGCACCAGACCATCCTTGCAAACGTAGAGCTGGCGCTTACCATTTCCGGTGTTTCCAAAGAGGTGCGGCGCAAAAAAGCAATCGCGGCACTTGAAAAGGTCGGTCTTGGAAAACAGCTCCACAAGCGGCCGAGCCAGATGTCCGGCGGTCAGATGCAGCGTGTCGCCATCGCCCGCGCTCTTGTCAATGATCCGGAAATTCTGCTTGCCGATGAGCCGACCGGCGCGCTCGATTCCGACACCAGTATTCAGGTCATGGACTGCTGCAGGAAGTTGCCAAAGAACGCCTTGTCGTCATGGTCACACACAATCCGGAGCTCGCCGAGCTTTACGCCAACCGGATCGTCACCCTGCGTGACGGTGTGATCTGCTCCGACACGAACCCGTTTGAGCCGGATTCCGAAACCCTGCTTCCGCCCAAACACAAAAACATGGGCAAATCGTCGATGTCCTTTCTGACGGCGCTCTCCTTAAGTTTTAATAACCTGCGCACCAAGAAAGCGCGGACCTTGCTCACCTCGTTTGCCGGCTCAATCGGCATCATCGGCATTGCACTGATTCTGGCACTCTCCTCTGGTGTCAACGAGTATATTCAGAATATGGAAGAGGAAACTCTCTCCGAATATCCTCTTCAGATCCAGAGCACCGGCTTTGACCTCACTTCGATGATGGTCGGCTCACAGAATGCCGGCAAAGACTCAAAAGATTCCGGCAAAAAGAATGAAATCAAAGTCCAGGAAGTCGTGACCAACATGTTCTCCACCATGAACTCCAACGATCTCGCTTCCCTGAAAAAGTACCTTGACGGCGGTGCGGACGCATTTCCGACTACACAAATGCCATCGAATATTCCTACTCCGTCACGCCGCAGATCTACCGCGAAAACGGCGATTCCATCCGCCAGGTGCACCCGGACCAGTCGTTCCGCTCGCTCGGCCTTGGCGCAAGCTCCAACAGCATCATGTCATCCATGATGAGCACCAACGTCTTTTACGAGATGCCGGACACCGCTTCCCTGTACGAGAACCAGTACGACTTAAAAGCCGGACACTGGCCGGAAAACTATAACGAATGTGTGCTTGTCCTCACTTCCGACGGCGGAATGAGTGATTTTCTGCTCTACACCCTGGGGCTCCGCGATGCACTCGAGCTGGATGAGATGGTCCGCCAGTTTTTAAATGAAGAAACCGTCGAGACCCCTTCCTCCATCGGCACGTATTCCTACGATGATATCCTCGGCACCACGTTCCGTCTTGTGAACAGCGCCGACTGCTACGAATACGACAGTCAGTATCAGGTCTGGAAAGATAAAAGCGACAACGAAGACTATATGAAAAAGCTCGTTGCCAACGGCGAAAAGCTCACAATCACCGGTATTGTCCAGCCGTCCCCTGACTCTGCCGCCTCTGCCCTGACCGCCGGCATCAATTACCCGGCATCGCTGACCCGCCACGTTGTGGAGGAAGCAAAGAAATCCGAGATTGTGAAACAGCAGATGGCGGACTCCTCCATCGATGTCTTTACGAATCAGGAATTCGGCACCGTGGATCAGAACAGCGGTCTTGATATGGATTCCTTTATCACTGTCGATGAGGACAAGCTGCAGAACGCTTTCCAGTTCGACGATTCCGCACTCTCCGGTGCTTTTTCCGGTGATTCCATGAACCTTGATTTTTCCAGTGCCTTTGCGGACGCCGGAAGCAGCATGGATCTCGCGGGTGCGATTGACCTCAGTCAGATCTCTCTTAATTTCGACGGACTGCCGCAGCTTGATCTTGGCCAGATTTTATCCGGGCTTACTCTCAATGTCAGTGAAGACGGCATGCAGGAACTGGCTTCCAGCCTCATGGAGGGCTATCAGGGCTACGCCTCGGAGCACCCGGAGGCGGATTATTCCCATTTACAGGAGGATTTCGTCTCCTACATCAATTCCACGGAAGCACAGGAAATCCTGCGGCGCCACATCCAGACCATCATTGCAGGCGGCGGTGTTTCCATTACACAGGAACAGATCCAGGAACTCATTCAGCGGATCTTCAAAGGGTATCAGGCATACCTGATCAAGATGGGCTACACCGACCCGGAACAGTTTGATGCTTATCTTGCGGAGTATCTGCAGACCGAAGAAGCTGTTCAGATCATCAACGACTGGATTTCCGAGGTGATGCAGAACAACGGCAATATCGAAATTACATCCGACCAGCTCACTGCGCTTGCGACGGAGCTTTCCAACGGTTATCTCGCTTACGTGAAGGAGAACGGCCTGCCGGATCCGACGGAGATGGGCCAGCACTTTATCGCCTATCTGAACACGGCGGACGGCCAGCAGCGGCTGAACAGCGGTATCACAAAAATCGTCGATCTCGACGGACTGCAGTCCCAGGTTTCTTCTGCGCTCACAAACTACATGGCAGGCGTTATGGGAAGCTACTCCGCTTCTGTCGCCTCGGTTCTGCAGACACAGATCACTTCCGCGATGGAACAGATGATGACGCAGATGGCCTCTGCAATTCAGTCCGAGATGGAGCGCGCCATGACGCAGGTCGGTAATTCTCTTCAGGATTCGATGGCGATGCCATGAAGATTGACACCGATGCCTTTGCAAGTGCCTTCCAGATGAATATGACTGAGGATGATATGAAAGAGCTCTTCGCTTCTCTTAGTTCTTCCGGCTCTTCCACCTATGAGGGCAATCTGCAGAAACTGGGCTACGCTGATTTTGACGAACCTTCTTCGATCAGCATTTACCCGAAAAACTTTGAGAGCAAGGAACACGTTGTCTCCATCCTCGACGGTTACAATGACACGATGGAAAAAGAAGGCAAAAACGAGCAGGTAATCTCGTACACCGATATGGTCGGCACTCTGATGTCCTCCGTCACGGATATCGTCAACATCATCAGCTACGTGCTGATCGCTTTTGTCGGCATTTCCCTTGTGGTTTCCTCGATTATGATCGGCGTCATCACCTATATCAGTGTTCTGGAACGCAAGAAAGAGATCGGTATCCTGCGCGCGATCGGTGCTTCGAAACGCAATATTTCGCAGGTCTTCAATGCCGAAACCTTCATCATCGGACTCTGTGCAGGACTGATCGGCATCGGGCTCTCGCTGCTTCTGATGATTCCGGGCAACCTTCTGATCCACCATCTGGCGGATACGACGAAGGTCAGTGCTTCTCTTCCGCTCGTCCCGGCGCTTGTTCTGATTGCACTCAGCGTCGTTCTGACCCTGATCGGCGGTCTGATTCCGTCGAAGAAAGCGGCAAAAAGCGATCCGGTTACGGCACTCCGGACAGAATAATCTGATCCTTAAAACACACTTGCAAGTACGCAAAAAGCGGCCGGCAGAGGCTTTTCAAAAGTCCCGCCGGCCGCTTTTTTCTATCTTAAACTTTTATTTTTCTTCCAGAAAAATCCATGCTCTGTCCGCACCAGTGTCGTCTCATAGAAGGTCTTTGCGAACTGCACCAGATAAGCAGTATCTTTGGCGCCTGCCGTCTCATACGGGGAATGCATCGCAAGCTGAGCCATTCCGATATCCACGCTTGTCACCGAGACAAGAGAGTTCAGAATTGCGCCGAGCGTGCTTCCGCCCGGAATGTCGGCGTGGTTTGCGAATACCTGGCACGGTACGCCGGCCTTCTCGCAAATCATCTTTGTTACGGCTTCCGAAACAGCATCGGTCGTGTATTTCTGGTTTGCACTCTGTTTGATGACAACGCCGCCGTTCATGTAGACGCGGCTCTTCGGATCGTATTTCTCCGCATGCGCCGGATGGAACGCATGTGCATTATCGGCAGAAACCATAAAGCTTCCCGCAAGATCTCTGTGGTAAGCGATCGTATCTTTTCCGCACGCTGCGTTGATGTGCTGCAGGGTCTCAGTCAGGAACGACGAATCTGCGCCCTGTTTGGTAAGGCTTCCGACTTCCTCGTTGTCAAAGATTGCGCAGACATTAACCTGACCTGTCGCTTTTGCGGCAAGGAATCCTTTTAAGGAACCGAATGCGCTCTGCAGATCGTCGAGGCGGCCGCTGGACAGAAATTCTTTGCTGGCGCCCCAGATAGAGCCCTCCACGCGGTTGTACAGATAAAGTTCCATCGAGAGGATGTCCTCTTTTGCCGTATCCGGCAGAAACAGCTCATAGAAATGATCTTTCGCTGTCTCATCACCGAGAATCGGGAGCATGTCGGTCTGCACACTGTATTTGATTCCGTTGTTGATGTCGCGGTTCAGATGAATCGGCAAATTCGGGATCGTCACCAGATCTCGTCCGGCATCAACCAGCACGGATTTCACGCTGTTTCCGTCACGTACACCATGCGGCCCGCCAGGGAAAGCGGACGGTCAAACCATGGGGAACGGATCATTCCGCCGTAGCCCTCCACGTTCAGGCGGGTATAATGACCATCCGTCACGAATGGGTCCTCTCCCTTTACTTTAAACGTCGGACAGTCGCTGTGGCTTGCGATGATCTGGTAGCTGGAAAATGCGCTCTCCGGGATCTGGAACGCAATCACCGAGGATTCATTTCTCGTCACATAATATTTTCCGCCCGGAACGAGACTCCATTCTTTTGTCTCCTCCAGTTTTGTATATCCATTTTCGTTCAGCAGATCACTGGCTTCTTTTACCACATGAAACGGGCTTTTGCACCGCATGATAAAATCGAGCAGCTCCTGCGCTGTATTCAGGTATTCCATAGTTTTTCTCCTTTGCATATATTCAAACGCTTCTTCTATTTTATAAAATCCCGCTGTCTTTTTCAAGACCCAAAAACCTGTGGGAACTTACTGTATCACTCGCAATCATCGTTTCGAATCGGATATTCGCAATCCGCTTCGCTACTCGCACATAAAACCAGCCGCTGCTTCACAAAAAAATCCCGCACAGACAGATTTTTATTTTCTGTCGTGCGGGACTTACTTTTTCCGTTTTTTCTGCTATGCAGAAACCTGATTTCCGGTATACAACTGATAATATTTTCCTTTCTGTTCCATCAGCTGATCATGGGTACCGCGCTCAATAATTTGTCCCTGCTCAAGAACCATGATACAATCGGCGTTTCGTACGGTAGACAGACGATGTGCGATAACAAAGGTTGTTCTTCCGCTCATCAGCTTATCCATACCATCCTGAACAATGCGCTCGGTACGGGTATCAATGGAGCTTGTCGCCTCATCGAGAATCAGTACCGGCGGATCCGCAATGGCTGCACGCGCGATCGCAAGAAGCTGCCGCTGACCCTGGGACAGATTCGCACCGTCTCCGGTCAGCATTGTGTCATAGCCCTGCGGCAGACGCATAATGAACCCGTGCGCATTCGCCAGTTTTGCTGCTGCTACAACCTCATCCTCCGTCGCATCGAGCTTTCCGAAGGCAATATTTTCTCTTACCGTTCCCGTAAACAGATGTGTATCCTGCAAAACAATGCCAAGCGATCTTCTCAGATCGTCTTTTTTGATCTTTCCAATATTGATCTCATCGTAACGGATCTTACCTTTCTGAATATCATAAAAACGGTTGATCAGATTGGTAATGGTTGTTTTTCCGGCTCCGGTGGAACCGACAAACGCGATCTTCTGACCCGGCTCCGCAAACAGTGATACATCGTGCAGAACGATTTTATCCGGGTTATAGCCGAAATCAACATGTTCGAATACCACACGGCCCTGCAGCTCGCGGTAATCCACAGATCCATCTGCCTGGTGCGTATGCTTCCATGCCCATTTTCCGGTACGCTCTTTCGTCTCGGTGAGTTTTCCGTTTTCTTCCTTCGCATTGACAAGCGTTACATACCCCTCGTCCAGCTCCGGCTCTTCATCCATCAGGCGGAAAATACGTTCGGCTCCTGCAAGTGCCATAACGATTGCGTTCAACTGCTGGCTGACCTGGTTGATCGGCATGTTAAAACTCTTGTTGAAGGTCAGAAAGCTTGCCAGACCACCGAGCGTAAAGCCACCGACATTGCCAAGGGCAAGTGCACCGCCGACAATCGCACAGACAACATAGCTCATATTTCCAAGCTGTGCATTGATCGGTCCGATGACATTCGCAAACGCATTGGCATTGTAAGCACTCTCATACAGATTGTTATTAATTTCTTTGAATTTTTCGATATTCTCCTCTTCATGACAGAATACCTTGACAACCTTCTGGCCATCCATCATCTCTTCGATAAAGCCGTTGACTTTACCAAGATCCCTCTGCTGTTTTACAAAGAAATTTCCGGAAAATCCGGCCACCTTTTTTGTCACTCCCAGCATGATAGATACCATAACCAGCGTTGTAATCGTCAGCGGGATGTTCAGAATCAGCATACTGACAAAGACACTGACAATCGTGATTGCACTGTTGATGATCTGCGGGATACTCTGACTGATCATCTGGCGCAGAGTATCAATATCATTTGTATAAATCGACATAATATCGCCGTGCGCATGCGTATCAAAATATTTGATTGGCAGCTTTTCCATATTGCCGAACAGATCATTTCTCAGATTCCGCAGGGTTCCCTGGGACACATAAATCATGGTACGGTTCTGAATGAACGCAGCCACAATACCGATCCCGTAAAATCCGGCCACCCGCAAAATTGCGTGGAGCAGCGGGCCAAAATCCGGATCCGGCTGGGTCAGCATCGGCGTGATATAGCCGTCAATCAGCGTTTTCATAAACATCGTTCCCTGTACGTTTGCCAGGACGTTGACAAAAATCGCAATGACAACAGCGATGCAATGTACGGTATAATCCTTTAATGCATATTTCATAATTCTGGTAAAGATCTTCATCGGATTCTTGACCTGCGGTTTCACCCCTCTTGGAGGTCTTGCGCCCGGCCCCTTTACCTGCTGTACTCTCTCTGCCATTCCTTACTCACCTCTCTTTTCGTCAAAGTCTCCGCCGCCACCGGTCTGAGACTCATATACTTCCCGGTAAATTTCATTGGTTTTCAGTAATTCCTCATGGCTTCCAAAACCATTTACTTTTCCGTTCTCCATGACAATGATACGGTCTGCGTCCTGCACACTGGAAATACGCTGTGCAATGATCAGCTTTGTCGTTTCAGGAATCTCGGTCAGGAATGCCTTCCGGATTTTTGCATCGGTTGCGGTATCGACAGCACTTGTACTGTCATCCAGAATCAGCACCTTTGGTTTTTTCAGCAGCGCTCGTGCGATACAGAGGCGCTGTTTCTGGCCGCCGGATACGTTGGATCCGCCCTGCTCGATGTAGGTGTTGTAGCCTCCGGCATCCGGTCGATAAATTCATCAGCGCAGGCAAGACGGCAGACACGCTTGCACTCTTCTTCCGAAGCATTTTTATCACCCCAGCGAAGATTGTCGAGAATGGTACCGGAAAACAGCACATTTTTCTGTAAAACAACGGCTACTTCATTTCGCAGAGTTTCCATATCGTAGGAACGGACATCCTTTCCGCCGACTTTGATGGAGCCTTCCGTGACATCGTACAGACGGCTGATCAGGTTGACAAGACTCGTCTTCGCACTTCCGGTTCCGCCGATGATACCGATGGTCTCACCGGATTTGATCGAAAGGTTGATATCCGAAAGAACCGGCTCGCCTGCTCCCTTTTTGTAGTTGAAGTAGACGTGATCGAAGGTAATGCTTCCGTCCGGAATATCAAAGTCCGGATTCTCCGGATTGTCGAGATCGCTCTTCTCATTCAGAACCTCGGTAATACGGCGCGCACTCGCAAGGCTCATCGTGATCATAACGAATACCATCGAAAGCATCATGAGGCTCATCAAAATGTTCATGCAGTAGGTCAGAAGGCTCATCAGCTCTCCTGTTGTCAGGCTGCTTCCGACGATCATCTTCGCACCGAGCCAGCTGATCAGAAGAATACAGCTGTAAACGGTAAGCTGCATCAGCGGCGCGTTGAAGGAAAGGTTTTCCTCTGCTTTACAGAAAATTTTGTAGATGTTCTCTGCTGCTTTGTGGAACTTACTTGTTTCATGATCCTCACGCACATACGCTTTTACTACGCGGATGGCGGATACGTTTTCCTGTACGCTCGCATTCAGCTCATCGTACTTCGGAAATGCCTGATCGAAATATTTCATCGCGGAACGCATGATCAAAAACAGACACGTTCCGAGGATAAGAATGGCTACCAGATAAACGCTTGCAAGACGTGCATTGATATAAAACGACATAATCATCGCGATAATCATGCTCGACGGTGCACGCATGCACATACGAAGAATCATCTGATAGGCATTCTGCAGGTTGGTGACGTCTGTCGTCAGGCGGGTGACAAGACCTGCGGTGCTGAATTTGTCGATATTCGAAAATGAATATTCCTGAATGTTTTCAAACATGGCCTGACGCAGATTTCTTGCAAATCCGGCAGACGCTTTTGCTCCATATTTTCCGCCCATGATACCGGCAAACAGACCGATGGCTGCTGCTGCCACCATGAACGCTCCCACCACGTAGATGTGATGGAGATCGCCTTTTTCTACACCATCATCGATAATGGATGCCATCATAAGAGGAATGATCATCTCCATGATAACTTCCAGAATCATGAAAAGCGGAGTGGCAATGGAGGCTTTTTTAAACTCTTTTACCTGTGCTCCAAGTGTTTTTAACATGATGTCTCTCCTAACATATTTTTTACATTGCTTTTGAGCTGGTCGATGACACGGTAGAAGGTATCGAGATCTTCTTTTGCAATTCCTTCAATTGTCTGTTCTTCCAGAATATCGATCATATCTTTCGTCTTCTCGTGAAGCTCTCTTCCGGTATCGGTCAGCACCAGTTTCTTCAGACGTGCATCATAGGGAACGGACTCCCGTCGGATGTAGCCCTTTTTCTCCATGAGCTTTAAAATATTCGTCACGGTGGACCGACAGATCTTAAACTCCGCCTCGATATCCTTCTGGAAAATATCTTTGTCTTCGTTCCGGCACAGATACCCTAAAATCCATCCGTGCATGGCGGTCAGTTCATCGACCCCCCGCTCTCTGGCGGCTGCCATCAGGTTCCGTGACATCATATTGTCCAGCGTCCGCAGTTCGTGGCCGATTTTTCTTTTTTTACAACACACGCTGCTTTTTTCCTCCTTTCCCCTTTGCTGCCGTCCCCATCTGTTCTTTATAAAACTGTTTGAACAAGGACTGTTCTATAAGCAACTGTTCTATAGATAACTGTTTCATATTAAACAGTTCGCTATAGAACATTCTAGGAGGTTTTGTGGGAAATGTCAACCTGTTTGCGTAAAAAAATTTGAAAAAAATGCTCCGGATAAAAGTTTTCCACTTTCCGCCCGGAGCATTCCGCTCGTTTATTCTTCGATTTTTCTTCTTAAATAGCTTCCCACCATATGGGAAAAGTTGCGGATGTCGCGCGCATATGCGAAATCCTTGCCGAAAATCTTCTGCTCCGCCATAAGCTCCGTCTCCTCGCCTACAAAGACCCCAAGCACCGAGACACCCTGCTGCCTAAGGCGCCGCACCTCAGTTGCCGTGTCATGCAGCGCATAGTCATCCCGGTACGGCTTTGGATTTCTCGCATTCGGCCGGTTCACCAGCACATCGTACGGCTTTCCGTCGCTTAAGAGGATCAGCAGCTTCCGGTCCTCCTGGCGTTTTAAAAGATCCATCCCCGCCGCCTTGACAGCAAGCCCGTCGCGGTTGTTTGATGATGTAATATACTCAAAAATATTGCTGTTCTTCTCCCGCGGATCGTCGTAATCGCGCATCCGGTGCAGAATCGTGTAATCCCAGAACGTACAGAAGCTCATCACGCGGAACGGGATGTGCAGGCGGCTTAAGGTCTCCGCCAGAATGTACGTCTGCAGTGTCACATTCTCCTGGCGCGGCCGCTGGGAACCGCTCGCATCCACGAGAATATCCACGACAAAATCCAGCGAATTCCGCCGCTGCTCCAGCCGGAACAGATCCGCATTCTGACTCCGTCCCACCTTCCACATCCGCGCGGGCTGTAAAATTCCGTGGTCTGCATCTGCAAACGACTGGTCCTCCTGCAGCAGCATCGCTTTTTTCAGTTCCTGATACAGCAGCGAAATGTTCTGCCGCACCGCGCGGTGCTGGTCGTAATAGGCATGAAGGTTTTTATCCTTCTGCTTCTGCGCGTAGGAGAGCTGATAATACTTTCCGACCGGATTTTTCAGCACACCCTCCGTGTAATAGAGGCTGCAGTCGCTGTGGATGCCGCGGCAGAGCTGGTAATTCCGGCTTTTCTCCTCACTCTCCGAGAGCCACGTTTTTCCGTAATTGCGCTGAATGTACTGATACATCCGTGCCAGCGCTTTCTCATCAACGACAACGACCTTTTTGGTATCGCTTCCCGCTGTTTTTTCTTTCTTCTCTTCCGCCTCTTTTGATGTGAAATTTGTCATATCAAGCGAAACTCGCTCCAGATATGTCTCGAGCCCGTCCTCGTACAGTTCCTCCGAAATGAAATCCTTCCAGGAATACTCGGTGAGCTCCTCGATCGTTACCGCAAGAACCGAGGCAAGATCACCGTGCTTTTTCACAAATGCGGGATCGACGACCTTATTGTACAGCTCGTCCGTCACCCGGATCAGTTCCATTGTATCCGCTGTTTCGGATGCGTGCTTCAGCAGCTCCATCCACTCCCGCGTTTTCCCCGAGTATGAAGGGCTTTTTTCCTCGTCCTCCTCTCTTCTTCCGCGCAGATACTCCAGTTTCAGGCGCCCTGTCTCATTTTTGGATAAAGATTCAAACGAGTGGTCCAGTATTTCCTCCGCTGCTCTCCTTCGAAAGCCCTTGACACCGGGGCGCTCGCTTTCGAGCCGCTTCGATACGGCCTCCTCCGTCACCAGCTGGGCGAGCATCATCAGTTCTCCCTCCGCTGCGCCGCTGTAAACCTTCTTCACCAGATACAGGCTGTAGGCTTCCCGATCAAAGTAACACGAAAAGGCACCCTGGCGGATCGTATCGTACAGCACCGTATCCGGCTCTTTCGCATACCGCTCCACGTCCGGGTTCAGCTTCAGCGTGTAGTCGCCGCTGACGGTCCAGACGAGATTGCGGATCCGGCTCTCCAGCTCCATCTCATGCGTTTTTAATGTTTCCTCTGTCACCATACGTATTTCCTCTAAAAAATATCCTGCGGCGTCCACTCTTCCGGAATCCGCGTGCGCACAACATCCCGCACGATCTCTTTTTCAAACAGGTCAAAGCATTTATTGACAATGCCGATCTGCACCGCAAGATACGGGGACAGCCCCTGGCGCATCGTACCGATCGCTCCGAACAGGCCGCGGAGGTCGAGCGCACGCGTGGTGATTTCCGCCTGTTTTGCCTTTTTCTGCAGATCGAGGTAAAGACCGGCCAGCGCATCGCGTGCCGCCGGTTTCAGATCCGGGAATTTTGACTGCATCAGATAAAACAGTGTCTCTTCCGTAAGCGACGGCATGTCAATCACCAGAAAGCGGGACACCAGCGCCTCGTTCAGCTCTCTCGTTCCCGCATAGCCGTAGTTCATCGTTCCGATCATCCGCGCCGCCGGGTGAAGCGGAATTTTATCGTAGCCCGGCACATCGATAATGCGGCGGTAGTCGAGCGCGGCGTGAAGAACACTGACTGCATCGTTTTTCGCCATGTTGATCTCATCGAGAATGCCAAAACCGCCTTCCTCTGCACAGCGGTAAATGCTGCCCTTCCGGAGTGTGACCTCCTGGTTCTGGAACGTATCGGTTCCGATCAGCTCGGCACTTCCTGTGTTTACATGGAAGGAAACGTTGTACGTCGGTCTTCCGAAAACATACGCCAGTGTCTCTGCCAGCACGTTTTTTCCCGTTGCCTTCTCGCCGGTCAGCAGCAGATTTTCGCCCTGCAGCAGCGCGGCAATTGCCATCTCCAGAATCTCTTTTCCAAAAACGGGATTTCCGGCGTACTCATGCGGTTCTCTAAGCCTCCGCCACCGGATAGCTCTCGCGGAATCTCCGCACGCTCTCAATTAACGCCCCGCTCACGCCCTGTTCCTGTAAAAATGAATCGTTCATCTTCTATTTTTTAATCCTCTCTGTCGTTAAAATATCTTTTTGCTTCTACCAGTATACGGGATCTGCCTTTTTTCTGCAAGACCTGTCGGACTTATAGTAATCCCCAAATAATGCAAAAAATTCGCGCTCTGCAGCACTGCCTTTTTTGCATTATTTTCGGGTCTTGCTATAGATTGAATTGAATTGAAACATAAAGACACCGGAAAACAGGCTTTATCCCGTTTCCCGGCGTCTTATTTCTGTCATTGATTCAGTTCATGCATCGCATTATCCGCGGATTCCGGAAAGAATTTCCTCTGTGGAAGCTTTTGCCTCCTCGTCCAGGTTCTCTTTCTTATAGTTCTCATATCTCTGTTTGTGATGCGGATTCTCTGCCCACAGCTCGTCTGCGGCTTTTTTCCACTCAGCAGCATACAGGTCACATTTTCCGCACAGATGCTCTGCGCTCTCCGGAGACTGCAGGTCGGTTGACTTCGCGCCGGTCTTCTCTACCATCTCACGCAGCAGTTCCGGATTTTCGAGCATCGGACATGGGCGCAGGTGGTTGCGGTTGAACGGCTGTCCATCGCGGTATGCCTGGAACAGCGGCTGCTGCAGTGCTTCAATCAGGGAACTTCGTTGATGTTGGCGCCGGAGTAATGGATGAAAACACACGCTCCACATCGCCGTTTGCATTGATATGGCAGTAGTTTCTTCCTCCTGCGATACAGCCTCCGACGAACTCACCGTCGTTCTGGAAGTCCATAACAAAGATCTGTTTGTCGCTCTTATCGGAACGGATCTCACGCAGTCTGTGATAGATATATTTTCTCTGCTCAACCGTCGGCATCAGCTCCGGTGCAGCGTCCATGCCGACCGGCATGAAGTGGAAATACCAGCTGTAACGGCATCCGTGCTCGATCAAAAGATCCAGGAACTCGTCACTTGTAACGGTCTCGAGGTTTGCTCTTGTGTAGCAGATGGAAGTACCAAAAAGCAGACCGTGTTTTTTCATCAGATCCATGCTGCCAGAACTTATCGAAAATACCCTCGCCGCGGCGTCCGTCGTTGACCTCCTCGAAGCCTTCCAGAGACAGGGAGAAGGAGATATTGCCGAGCTTCTGAACCGCCTCACAGAACTCCTCGTCGATCAGGGTTCCATTGGTGAAGCAGTGGAATTCACAGTCATGATGCTCTTCTGCCAGACGCAGGATGTCTTTTTTGCGCACAAGCGGTTCGCCGCCGGTGAACATGTAGAAGTAGGTTCCCAGCTCTTTTCCCTGGCTTATGATATCAGAAAGTTTCTCATAGGAAAGATTCAGCTTGTGGCCGTATTCTGCTGCCCAGCATCCGGTGCAGTGCAGGTTACAGGCACTTGTCGGGTCCATCAGCATCGTCCATGGGATGTTGCAGTTGTATTTTTCACGGTTCATACGGATCTGTTTCGTTCCGACGAAAGCTGCCTGGAATCCCAGGTTCAAAGCAGTCATTTTGATCACCTGCGGATCCAGCTCGTCCAGTCCGCGGTTGACATACTGTACCCATTTGTTGTCCGGATTCTGCAGCATGGTGCGGATGTTGTCGAAGGTTTTCTCCGCAAACATATTTCCGGTAAATTTCTGTACAAAATCCGTCAGATTCAACAGCGCTTTTGTTCTGTCGTCTCCGTGATTCACATATTTTAAAACACCATCGATCGCAGCGCCTGCAGCGGCTCTTTCTACTTTCATTTTTGCATCCATTGTTCACGATCTCCTTTGTAATAGTTTAATATTTTCGCCCGGAATTGATCTGGTTTTGAATACCACATCCTGGCTTTTTCCCATTATATTCTCCATATTTGGAAAATACAACCCAAAATTCCCTCGTTTTGGACACATCAAAAAAAGTGTCCCACAAGGGAACACTTTTTCCTGTTTTTCTCTTTCCGTTATATTTTACATTGCATTTTCAGATTCACACAAAGCATTTTCTAATTTTCGATCAGAACCGCGCGGATCGGTCCGCCGTACTGGTGTTTCTTTTTGACCGGAGCAGCCACAAGAAAATAATGACCCGAGGTCACTTTCTCCAGATTCAGATTTTCGACAATCACCGTACCTTTTTCAGCAGCTGCTGATGAACATCATTCCCCGATGTCTCATTTCCGACAGTTTCCTGCTCCACACCGAGCAGCACCAATTTTTTCTCTGCCAGGTAATCTGCCCCATCGCGTGTAATCTGCGCATCGCCGCGGATCAGAAGACGTTCACAGTCCTCTTCCATGACCTCCTCGAGCACTTCTCTTGTCACTTTTCCCTCAAGCTCCGCCACCTGACAGATGCCAAGTGACCGATCGAGCGTCGTCTGCGCCGTTCCTTCCTCCGTCATCAGATGACGCGGCGCGTCCATTGCGGAAAACTGCTCTCCGGAAATGTCATATAATTTCATATTTTCCTATCCTCAAACCGGGAAACTCCCGTCTTTCTTTTTTCCAATATTTGCCGATACTGCCAGATTCTGCCGGCAGCCAAACCTTGTTTAGTATAGCCTATTTTCGGACGCTTTACAAGGCTCATTTCTGCAAAAATTCTGACTTTTATACAGCAATCCTATCTGCAATAAACAATTTGTCATTTTCACTCCCCTGGTGTATAATAGAAATATCCAAACGGTTACGCTATCTTTCAAAAGGGAGGGAAATCTTATGAAACTCCGGCTAAGCCCGTGGATCTGCGCCACAGCTTCGCCGGAGTTTTTTACACTCTTCTGGTTTACGGAATCAGACGGTGAATGTCTCTTGGAAACAGGGATGCGTTCCGCACATTTTCAAATCCGAGAAGCCGTGCCGTAAACGCTCCAGCCCAAGACCGAGACCGCCGTGCGGAGGCATGCCGCAGCGGTGCATCATTAGATAGCTCTCAAACGCTTCCACATGCATGCCGCGGCTTTCGATCTTTTCCACCTGCTCCCGGTAATTGTGGATGCGCTGGCCGCCGGTCGTCACTTCAAGGCCGCGGAACAGAAGGTCAAAGCTTTCCGTCTCTGCCGGGTTTTCTCTGCTGTCCATCGCGTAGAACGGGCGCTTGGCGCTTGGATAATGTGTCACAAATACGAAGTCACTGCCTGTCGTTTTCTTCACGTATTCGCACAGCAGTTTTTCCTCCTCCGGTTCAAAGTCCAGTTTCTCCGAAAAGGCTCTTTTGTATACGCGGCTCACCAGCTCTTTCGCCTCGGAAAAACGGATTCTCGGAATCTCCGTGATCACCGGCACCTCTGCTTTTAAAAGCGAAAGCTCCGCTCCGCATGTCTCCTGCAGCCGTCCAAATGTGTACCGCAGCATTTCCTGCTCCATCGCCATGATGTCCTCAAAATTCTCGATATAGCCCATCTCAAAGTCCACGCTTGTATATTCGTTCAGATGACGCGCCGTGTCGTGCTTCTCCGCCCGGAAGACCGGTGCGATCTCGTAGACACGCTCGAAGACGCCGACCATCATCTGCTTGTAAAACTGCGGCTCTGCGCCAGATATGCCTGTTCGCCGAAATACGACAAAGAGAAGATATTAGCTCCGCCCTCGGCTCCCGCCGCTACGAGCTTCGGTGTGTGGATTTCGGTGAAGTGCTGTCCATCCAGAAATTCGCGGAACGCCTGACAGATCTTTGCCTGGATCTGGAAAATCGCGCGCTCTTTTTCGTTGCGCAGCGTAATTGGGCGATAGTCCAGCAGGTTCTCGATGGAAGTGTTGACCCGCTTCTGGTTGATGACAACCGGCGGTACTTCTTCCGGCTCGGAGAGGATTTCCACGTCTAACAGATGCAGGTCATACCCGCTTCTGGAACGCTCTTCACGGATCACCTCCGCGGTAAACCGGACACACGCCTCTTCTTTTAATTCCTCCAATGCAAACCGGGCATACGCCGGCTCGTACACGCACTGTACCATCTGCCGTTTCGTCCGAAGCAGCACAAATGCAAATGAGCTCATTTTTCGGATTTTGTAAATGCTTCCATGCAGCCGCACGATTTCGCCGATGTGTGCTCCTAACTGCTCTGCTTCGAGTTCCTCTGTTTTTCTTACTTTTACGGTATTCATTTCTGTCTTCATAGTCTTTTCTGCCTTTCTGTTCTGATTTTTCTTTATCGCCGCAAAATCAGCAGAAAATCCATATGGACATAATCTGTATGTCCCATACGATCACAACCCTTCTCTGATGTAAATTTCAAGTCATTCCCGCATGGATAAAAAATGGCAAAGAAAAACCACACGGGGTATTTCTTTTTCTCCCAGTGTGGTTTCCCTTTGCCTTATCTTCCACACAGGTACAACACAATCAGCGCCTGTACCTGTGAAGTATAGTAGTCTTCACTTTGATACAAGCGCTATCAATCGTCGTCCCTGTGCATCTGTACGCTGTGCATCTCGTTCATCGTTGATAACCTCTGTTTCGTAGTTTTGTTGTATTATAATTCTGCGTTCCGGTTTTGTCAACCCTTATTTTCCGTAATTGATGATCACCACTTCCGCTTTCGTCCCGATCCGCATCGGCGGTCCCCAGAGACCCACGCCGGATGTGACGATGCTGTACATGTCTCCGACTTTCTTCATCCCGCAGGCATTCTCCCACATCAGGCCGGTAAGGATATTTCCTGGGAAGAGCTGTCCGTCATGCGTATGGCCGCCAAGATCAAGGTCTGCGCCTGCCTCTGCCAGCTCGGTCAGCTCCGACGGCTGGTGGTCAATCACAAAAACTGGAAGCGACTGGTCCAGTCCGGTAAGCAGTTCGGACGGCGTGTCGCGTGTCTCCTGCGTTTTGCGGATCCGGTCGGGATCTTTTCGGCCCGCCAGATAAAAGGCATCATCGATACAAACCACATCATCCTCCAGCAGATGAATCTTCGCGCGGTCCAGGAACTCACCGAACCGGCGGTCGGCGACGCGCTCCTCCTTCGTCTCAAACGTAAAGCCCGCGAGAATCTTCTCATCGAGATCGTGGTTGCCGTAGCAGGCGTACGTGCCGTACCGGCTCTTTAAGCCCGCCAGAAGATCCGCCACGCGGTCCGGCTCATAGATGGCATCGTACTCATTATCAAAAATATCCCCGGCAATCACAACGACATCCGGCTCCTCAGCGTTGATTTTTTCCACCATCTCTTCCATCTGATGACTGCCGATGCTGTACCCCAGATGAAGATCTGCGACGAGCGCAATTTTCAGATGTGCATCCTTTTTCGATGGAACCTCATATCGTGTCGTGTAAATATGGACTGCATGCACCATTCCATAGATGCACATTCCCGTCACAAAAAGGATCGCGCCAAGGCCGACCGCTTTCAATCCCATCGGAGAATACAGCCAAGTTTTCGTCAGTACCGTATGCGCAAAAATGAAGCGCAGCAGCACCAGAATCGCGGTGAAGCCAAGAAAATACAGATACATGCCGAGCCAGCAGTTGCTGATGACCTTTAAAATCCGGTGAACGGGATCTCTTTTGATCAGAAAGCTCGTCAGCAGGGAAAGTGCAAAAAATGCATACAGCACCAAAATGACACCCAGCACGGCCGGATGGCGGAACAGAGGATGCACCTCCTTCATCCACCGCAGCAGCCAGTAGGCGGTAAATACATTTGCCAGTATGTAGACCGGCGCAAGAAATATTGCAAGCATACGTATGTTTCCTCTCTTTTTCGATTCAAATACAGGGCAGGAAAAAGCGTGCCGAACGAAACGTTTCCGGCACGCTTTTTGCCAGGCATTCATCAGAGTTTTTTCTCTATGATATCAAACAGCTCACGTCTCCGCTTCCGCCAGCGCCAGCCATTTGCAAGTTTGTTGTAGAAATAGAACGAATCCACAAGCACCATGTTCAGGCGGCCGATCCGGTCTTTCGTCGTTCCGTTGTAATGTTCGCCGCCGCATTCGATCTGCGGGCACGTTTTTACGTAGGCGATCAGATCATCCTCACTTCTGATGGTATCCGGCAGCTCGGTGTACGCTTTTCCGATGCAGTCCAGCCGGTGCGCATCGCTTCCACCAAAGCCGGGCTTATTGAATTTCTCCGCCAGCCGTTTCGCTTTTGCGTTCGTCTCCGCGCTTTCACACGCATTGAAAATTTCAACAAAATCGAACTGCGGGAGAAGCTGGGCAATCCGCTGCTGATACTTTTTCTTCCGTTCATTCGTGCTGATCATGCTCATAAATTTTTCGCCGTACGGATGCGCCGGTCCTAAAATTCCGCCGTACGCATGGACGATCTTGACAAGGATCGATCCCGGCAGCCGCGCAGCTCCAGAATTTTTAATTTACGCCGAACGGCATAATCACAAGAATGTGGCCGCAGTCGCACGTATCGTACTCAACACCTTTTAATACCACAAAATCCTGGTGTGCTCTTCCCTTGATGGCATTCTTCCACTCGCGGTATCCGTCATAGGAATCGTGGTCGGATACAACATTCCTCCAAATCCTTTTCGTTTCAGTGTTCGGATGTACTCCTCAATCATGACTTTTCCATCCATCGAACCTCTTTTGTGTGGCAGTGCATATCAAATTTCATGCAAAACGCCTCCTTTTATCTTCCATGTTCGAAAACCATTTCGTTTTTCCTATTTTTCTGGAATCGTTTCGGATGGTTCCGCCGCGTTTTTGGCGCGGCAGAATCGATAGTTTGTACCATCTAACTTATTTTACCACTTTTTCCACAAAAGAAAAAGAAATTTCTTCTGAAGATCTGGTAAATTTTCCTTAAAGAATGGAGTTTTTAGACAATTCCTGTTCTTTGTCCCTGTTTTTACCGTGTTCTTTTTGCTATGATAAAAACAGCTTATTTTACTTGATCGGAGGAACACATTATGAATTCACAGGACATCACCCGCGCACTGATCGACACAACAGTTGCACGCGCGATGGTGGAGATGGACGCAGATCCGAAACGCAGCGTCCGCAAGCTCTGCGATCTTGGCCGCCAATTTTCCCGCGGCCGCTTTCAGAATCAGATTTTTGCCATTTTTCAGGATCTTCTGCGCAACGATGAAAGCCCGTATTATCAGGCGATCGACTTTCTGCTGCGCAGCAACGATCCGGAAGCGCTTCGTCAGTTCGGCATCAACATCGGCTACAACAGTTTTACCTACGGTGCGCAGATTCTGCGCCAGAAGCAGAAAGAACTTTCCTTTGCTGTTCCCTGGGTTGTCAAGCTCCGTCTCGACAGCCGCATCCCGGACACTTACGATTCCTCGTTTTTTGCATCCGTGGTCAGAACCGGTCTGACATACGGCATCTACTCTTATCAGCTCCGCTCCATGGATCATCATGAGGATATGGAATCCTACCTTGCCGTTATCCAGTCGCATCCGGAATGCGCGTTTCTCTGGTTTCTTTCCGATACGCCGCTTACCGAAAAACAGCAGAAACTGCTTTTATCCTGCCCGAACCTGATGGTTTCTCTTCCAATTGATGCCCCCTCAACGGCTTCCATGGCAAAAGCCCTGCGCCGTCAGAAAACGCTGTTCGGTATGCACAAAGTCTATCAGGATGCAGATGCTGCCGCTTATCTGCTCTCTTTTGACCACCTGTATTCCCAGATGGAACAGAGTGTCTTTTTCTTTCTGGTCGCAGATGATTCGTGCTCAAAAGAAAGTATCCGGGCTGTTTCCGATGTTGTTCAACAGTACCGCTTCACCCCCATACAGCCATTCTTCCCGATCGAAGTGCAGGAAGACTCCCGCAAAATTGAGCAGATTATCACCGCCAATCCGGCGTATCTGCTGCTTCTGCCGGATCACATGGCCCGCACACTCGATACGCCCACCGTTTCCTTTGAAGAGTTGTCTCTTCGGAATATATTTTACCGTGAACTGCTCGCAGATGCATAAAAGTACAGCCAAAGCGGAATTTTATTTCTTTGGTTCCGCTTTGGCTGCTATTTTTTCTGATGATCTGCATATCACTTCTTTCAGTTCTTCGACAAACGTTTCCGGTTCCAGCTCGCTTTCCATGGAAAACCAGCGCAGAACCGCGGTCAGGAAGGCATCACAGAAGAACGTTACAAACAGTTTCTGATTCTGTACCTGAAAGAGATCCTGTACAAAAAACGCCATGACCGGCTCGAGCATCTCGTAAAAGTAATCCTTAAAACTGTTCTGCCTTCGATCCTCAGGGCACTCTGGTAAAATGCTTTATTCTGATAGAAAATATTGCAGACCGCCACCAGCACATCCCATTCATTCTCAAAGTTCTTTCCGCCCATGTTTGTCAGAAAGTCCACATAAAAGATCCAGTTTACCAGATCGTATTTATCTTTAAAATGATAATAAAAGCTTTTCCGGTTCAGACCGCATTCCTCGCAGAGATCTGAAATACTGATTTTCGCAAAAGACTTGCATACCATCAATTTTTTCATTGCATCTGCAAGCGCACTCTTTGTACTGTTGGAATCCGCCATCTCTTCTCTCCCTCTCTTTTCGACCGTTTGTGCTATTATTCTACACCATCTTTTTCCTTTATGCAAGAAAAGCGCACCAGGAAAAGGCTGTATTTCCTTTTTCTGGCACGCTTTTTGCAATCATGCTTCTTCCGTTTTTCCATCTGCCTCCAGTGTGAACCAGAATGCCACACCGTTGTCGTAATTCTGGCAGCCGCACTGCTGCTGGAAGGAATCCATAATGGCTTTTACGATGGAAAGGCCGATGCCGCTTCCGCCGTATTCCCTTGTTCTCGCTTTGTCCACCTTGAAGAATTTCACCCATACCTTGTCGAGATCCTCCTCCGGGATCGGGTCCCCGGTATTGAAAACGGTTGTCTTTACGACATTCCCTTCTTTTTTGCAGCTGATCTCAATCGTGTGGTCGTAGTCCAGATGGTTGAGGGCATTCGTCAGATAGTTGGTGATAACCTCCTCGACTTTGAATTCATCGCCCCAGACATAGAGCGGGTCGCCGCCGGTAAAGAGCACTTTTGCCTCTTTCTGGCGGATCAGGATGTCGGAGGACTGCAGCACGCCTTTAATCACGGCGTTCAGATCGAACCGTTCCATATTGACCTGATCCTCACCGAACTCGAGTTGGTTCAGGTTCAGGAGTTTTTTGACCATCTCGTTCATCTTTGCCGCCTCGTCGATGATGACATCGCAGTAGAACTCGCGGCTTTCCTCGTCGTCGTTGATGTTGTCTTTCAGGCCTTCCGCATAACCCTGAATCAGAGCGATCGGGGTTTTCAGCTCATGTGTGACATTTGCGAGAAACTCGCGGCGCATTTCATCAATCTGCGTTTTTTTGTCAATATCTTTCTGCAGCTCAACGTTCGCACTTTTCAGCTCGGAAATCGCCTGCTCAAGCTGTTCGGACATGACATTGAAGTTGTTTCCAAGCTCGCCGATCTCGTCTTTTCCGCCGCTCACGTAGCGGGCATCGAAGTCAAGGGCTGCCATTTTTTTCGAAATTTCGGTCAGCTCCTGCACCGGACGGACGATCTGGCGGGTGATGATCCAGATCACAATGCACCGATGATGATGATCGGAATGCCGATAAAGAGGTAAAACTGGTTGGAAAGGCCGACCGCATCCGTGATGCTCTCCAGCGGGCATCTTGCAAAGTAGCAGTTTCCATTGTCAAACCAGCCGATGATCTGCAGATACTCGGCATCGGCGTGGCTGTCGTAGAATTTCTGGATCTGATAGTTGTCTTTGCTGTCAACGACTTTGGTATTTGCCTGCTCGTTTCCGCTGATCAGGCCGAAGATCAGGGTCTGGAGGCTCTGGCGGTCGGTTGCGTTGGAATAGACGAAGCTGCTGAGCTCCGGTCCGGTGATAATGACTTTCAGGTTGTTGGTAACGCAGAACTGCTCGAAGGTATCAGGGATATCGTCGCTGTCTCCGCCTGTCGCATTCAGTTTCTGAAAGCTCTCTGCCAGAATGTGTTCTTTATCCCGGATATAAAAGGACCCGAGAAAGAAGTAATTGATCAGGCCGATGATAAGCAGGGTAGCCGCCATGGTCGCAATAAAAGTGTAGGCAATTCGTTTTTTGACGGAGTGTTTTCTTCCCTTTTGTGGCATTTTCAAGTGAAACCGGTGCTTTTTCTCCGTCTGGTTTCCCATTGTCACACGAGAATCTTCTGCAGGTATCTCCATGGAAGTCTCATTTTGTTTTTCTGTTCCGTTCATGATTCGTCCGCCTCGAATTTATAGCCCATGCCCCAGATGGTCTTGATTAAATCGCCTTTGTCGCCCATTTTGCTGCGAAGTTTTTTGACGTGGGTGTCGATGGTGCGGGCGTCGCCGTAGTAGTCGTAGTTCCAGACGTTGTTCAGGATTTTTTCTCTGGAGAGGGCGATTCCCTGGTTTTCGAGGAAGTAGGTGAGGAGTTCGAATTCTTTATAGCTTAACTCCATTGGTTTTCCGTCAATGGATGCCATGTGGGCGGCTTTGTCGATGCGGATGCCGCCGGCTTCTAATACGTCGTCTTCGCCGGTTTTGCCGCTGCGGCGCAGGATGGCTTCGACGCGGGCGACGAGGATTTTCGGGGAGAATGGTTTTGAGATGTATTCGTCTACGCCGAGGTCAAAGCCGAGGAGTTCATCGCGTTCTTCGCTTTTGGCGGTGAGCATGATGATCGGGACTTTGGAGTTCTGGCGGATTTCGCGGCAGACCTGCCAGCCGTCCATTTTGGGCATCATGACGTCGAGGATGATGAGGGCGATGTCTTTCTGGGCGTAGAAGGTGTCTACGGCCTGTTCGCCGTCACCGGCTTCGATGACGTCGTATCCGGCTTTTACTAAAAAATCTTTGACAAGTTTGCGCATACGGCTTTCGTCGTCTACTACTAGGATTTTTAATTTGTCCATGATTGAAAGTCTCCTTTATTTGACGGACGGAAAAAAAACGGCTGCCCGCCCGCTCGTGCTTTTTCCTAATCTCGTTGTGTTTTTATGTTTGATATTTTTACCATTTTACTTTAACATGGGTTTATGTTTTTTCTGTGAAATGGGGTGAGTTTATTTTAACATATAGAAAGGGAGTTGGAAACTTCTATTTTTTGTATTGATTAAATTGGGTATGAAAAGATCTCCTGGGGTTGGCAGGAGATCTTTTTTCATACGGGTTATTCTTCTTCGTCGAGATAGTATCTACCGTAGGCGTCGGCTGCTTTAATGGCGGCGAAGACGGTCTCCGGGGTTACTTCGAATGGCATGTTGTGGAGGGTGTCGGTCTCTGCGCATGCGGTTTTGGCTACTTCCATGAGCTGGTCGTCGGTTACGTTTCCGGCACCGAGTTCAGCCAAGGTGACTGGGAGACCGACTTCGATGCACCATAAGATGATGTCTTCGAGTTCATCGAGCGGTACGTTTTCCAGGACGAGCTGAGTCAGGGTTCCGAAGGCTACTTTTTCACCGTGGTACATGTGATGGCACTCTTCGAGTACGGTGAAGCCGTTGTGGATGGCGTGGGCTCCTGCGAGGCCTGCGCTTTCAAAACCGATTCCGGAAAGGAGGGTGTTGGCCTCGATGACTTTCTCGACTGCCGGGGTGCATACGCCGGCTTCAAGAGCGATTTTGGCTTTTACACCTTCTTCCATCAGAGTGTCAAAGCAGAGTTTCGCGAGTGCCATCGCTGCCTCGGTTGTTTTTCCACCGGCGCAGGAAGTAGCTCCGCTTCTCTGGCAGGCTCTTGCTTCAAAATAGGTGGCAAGTGCATCACCCATTCCGGCTACGGTCAGGCGGACTGGAGATTTTACGATGATGTCGGTGTCCATCAGAACCAGGTTCGGGTTTGCCGGAAGGAAGAGGTATTTCTCGAATACACCCTCTTCTGTGTATACAACAGACAGTGCGCTGCACGGTGCATCGGTCGATGCGATGGTCGGGCAGATGAATACTGGTTTTTCTGCGTAGTAGGCAACTGCTTTTGCGGTATCAAAAATTTTGCCTCCGCCGACACCGATGACCAGATCACAGCCTTTTTCTTTCACGATAGCAACCAGACGGTTGATCTCACTCTCACAGCACTCGCCGTTGAAATAATCAAAAACAACGTTGCAGTCGCTTCCCGCAAAGCTTTCTTCGATCATTGTTCCGATCCGTCTGTAGCCTCCCTGGCTGATCAGAACCAGTGCTTTCTTTCCGCATTTTGCAGCATATGTTCCGATGTTTTTCATTTCCCCTGCGCCCTGTAAATATTTGGAAGGCTGATTAAAATTTTTGCCATTTCTCTTACGCTCCTTTTTTGTTTTTTGAACGTCATCCTCCGCTTCTGGCGTTTTCTGCGAAAAACGAGTTTACTGCAGAACTTGTCTTTATTATAATAACTGTGCTGTAAAATTGCAAGAATATTTCCATCCAAAAAGCACCCAGGAAGTTCACATATTTCCCGGGATTTTTCGGTTTATTCTGCCTGATCGTAAATGATTTTGCAACGCAGCAGTCCTGTGCGTCGTTTGGGTAGGTATACGGTGCAAACAGATAGACAACTGTCGGGGCATCGTAAAAAGCATTCTGGATTGTGCTGTCATCAGCGATGCTGTCGGCTTCGAGAATTTTGTCCAGTTCTTCCTTTTTGATCTGCTCCGGCTGGTAAAACGGGTGGAATGTCTGGCTTTGATTAAAGTAACCGCCCCTCTGATACGTTTTCACATAAATTGGCTAAGGGTTGGCTGTGTTGACGATCGCATCGGCATGAACTTTTGTGATGTCGTTTCGGATGATTTTAAATGGCATGGGGATCACCTTCTTTCGTGGGATTTATAGCTGTTTTAATTTATAAGTTGCAAACAGCGTATAATGGTATATTTACCATCCGCTCCTGCTCTTTATACTTCAATGTTGAAAATCGAACTGCTTCTTCCGGCTGGAACTTTTCGCAATATGTTTTAAGACTATGGGATCGAATGTTCTGTTCCGCCTTTACTTCAATCGGCACAATACTCTTTGCTTCTGAATCAGAAATCCTGCTCGAAGTTGCTTTTTCATTTCCATAATAATATGGCGTATAAGGGGTATCTGAAATCAACTGCTGCAGAACGTACTGTTCTGTAAGCGCGCCTTTAAATTCAACAAAAATATCGTTCCCCTCCAATATGGATTCTGCTGGCAGTTCACTCATTGCTCCGAGCAGTCCTACATCCAGTACGAATAATTTATATGCATTCATATTTTTATACGCCTTCAGCGGCATATGAGGCTCATTTACCCGGTTGACTTTATATACTAATCCACAATCCAGAAGCCACTGAATTGCTATTTCAAATTCGCTGCTTCTGGCTCCTTTCTTTATCTGTCCAAAGAAAAATTTTTTATTCTCCTTCGCCAGCTGCATCGGAATAGAATCCCATACCATTCGTATTCTTGGGAGAACTTTTGCTTCAATATGCTTTCCAAAATCACCCTCATACTGCCGTACAATATCACTCTGTATCTGTCGTACTTCTGCATAATCTTTATTCAAGCGAAATGCATCTACAACTGCTGGCATGCCGCCTGTATAATAATAATTTTTCAGCCAGAACAAATATTTATCCGCAAAATTGTCAATTAAATTGTAATCCTTTGTTTCCAATGCACTTTCCAGCCCTTCTTCGTCCATAGCGCACAGGAATTCTCTAAAATTGAATGGATATAAATCCAGTAAATCTACTTTTCCCACCGGATAGGATATTCCCTCATGAAGCGCCACGCCAAGAAGTGAACCTGCTGCTATTACATGATATTCCGGTGCTTCTTCGCAAAAATATTTCAAAGATTCCAACGCTTTCGGTGCATTTTGAATTTCATCCAGAACAATCAATGTATTCTCTGGGGTGATCGTTACGCCTGATTCAATATTGAGGTTCATAATAATACGTTTTATATCGAAATCCGTATCGAAAACCGCCTGCATTCTCTGATTATTGTAAAAAGAAATGTAGGCGGTTTTTTCATAATATGTCTTACCAAATTCTTTCATTAACCACGTTTTACCAACCTGCCGGGCTCCCATTAAAATCAGTGGTTTTCTGTTACTTTTTTTCTTCCAGTCTAATAGTTTATCCATTGCAAATCGACGCATGCTGACCTTCCTCCATTTCTCTTTTTTATTATTTCACATTTTTCCCTGGTTATTCTTACTCTAATTTAACATTTTTCCCGACCTAATTCAATATAAAATTAACATTTTTCCCGACTTCACCGGAACAGAATCTGCTGTGAAACCTTCTCTTAAGACAAACATAATCTCTCCACGGAAAAATACGACGGCCAGCCACCGTCGTATTTTCGTTATCGAATATTTTTATTTTTCTTCTCTGATCAGTCTGAGTCCGTCTTTTTCCAGCAGATACTCCTTCCCGCACACCTCTCCGATATACTTCCTGTCATGCGAAATGCTGATGATGGCGCCTGGAAATTCGCGGAGCATTTTTCTTATGACCGGTCCGATAAGGGTGAAAAGTTTCGGGTTGGTTCATCCAGAATCAGCACATTGGCATTGCCAAGGCTCATTTTCAGAAGCAATACTTTTGCCTTCTGGCCGCCGGACAGTTCGCGGATGGGGTGATCCATCTCGTCTGCCGTGTACTTCAGCGACCCAAGATACGTTCGTATCTTCGTCTCTCACTCTTCTCCCCGGTGGAATCCAGAAAATCGACCGGCGTCATGGAAAAATCCAGCTGATCCTCGTAGTTCTGCGGCATGTAATCTACGCGGAGATCCTCCCGTTCTTTCAGCTCTGCCGCAATCTTTTTCAGCAGTGTTGTCTTGCCTGCCCCGTTCGGGCCGACAATGCATATTTTTTCCGGTCCTCTTATCTTTAAGGTGATATTTTCCGCCAGAACCCGCTCCCCATCCGGCGTTTCCAGTTTCGGAAGCTGATATTCGATGACCGTTTTCCCGGCGGGCATGGCTGCCTCTGCTCCTCCAAGCTGGAAGTAAATCGCTTCCTCCTGCTCCGGCATTTCTGTCATGCGGGCATCTTCTTTTTCAAATCTGCGGTTCATCGCCTTTACGGTATGCATTTTGTCCTTCAGATTTTTCGCCACGGACGGTGCCTGACGGGAACAGTTGCTCAAGGCGTTCTGCACGCTCTGGTATACCTTTCGGTATTTCTCATCGCGCAGCGCTTTCTCTCTCCTGTCACTCTGCGCCTTCTGTTCCTGGCGCTCGAAATTCTGCAGGCGCTCCTCTACATACGTCCGATAGGGAAGTTTCGCAACCGTGTATCTCGATTTTGTCTTCCGCACAATCTGTTCAATATGAATGACCATATTTGCCGTGTTTTCAATCAGCGTTTCATCGTGCGAAATAAAAACAACAATATGCTCCCATTCGCGGATCAGTTTCTCCAGAAGTTCCAGTGTCGCAAGATCAATATCATTTGACGGCTCATCCAGCAGAAGGACCGTGACATCCTCCATGAGAAGACGCATCATCTGCGCTTTCACCTTCTCGCCGCCGGAAAGCTCACTCATCTGCTGATCCCGATAGAAAAACTCTTCCGTCAGACCAAATTTTCTTGCCAGCACCGCCAGATCCTTCGGTGTCTGATCCCAGAACTTTTCTTTTTCATAGAAATACTCATACACCGTCTTCGTTTTCTCCGCCTCCGGAAGTTCCTGCGGCAGATATCCAAGCCGCTCCTTTCCGATGATGCGCTCGCCTGTGGATTCGATGTAATCTTCCGTCAGTGCGGGATCGTACATCCACTTCAGCAGCGTCGATTTTCCGTTTCCCTCCTCTCCAATGATAACGGCCTTATCACCGTCATTCAGTACAAGCTGAAAATCTTCGAGAATCACCCGCAGATCTTTTTTATGTGTCAGTGTTAATTTTTTTATCTGCATCATACAGAAGTCCCCTTTGCTCCGGCAGCCTCTTTTCTGCTTTTTTACGCAAAACGAGCCTGCCCTGCGTACGCAAAACAGACCCGCAAAAAAATATCCCTGTTCTATTCTCATAAAAAAGGGAGATGATTCAGCGATTCTCGTCTTTAAGCGTACACGAAAAACAGGCCTGTTTTCCAGGCTGCCCGTTCTTTGTGTTTTTCTTAAAGTCGATTATCGCAGAAACATTCCCTCACCTTTACACCAATGGTGCTCTTTCTTTTTATTTTCTGTTCCCTATTATAGGACAACTTACAGATAAATGCAATCCGTTTTTTTACAAATTGAGAAGTTCCTCTGCCAGCGCCTGTGCATGTTCCAGATACCAGCCGTCTTCGTCCTCTTCTGCTTCCACAAACTCGATATACTCATTCAGCGTGGCCAGCTTCACATCCAGATTGAACTGTTCGCGTGAAATCTTTGTCTTTAACGCTTCATACATCCGATCCAGAAACAGCTCTTTCTGTGCATCGTTCATGTAGAACGGGAAAGTACTCCGTGTCTCGGTCGCATGTGCCAGGAATCTTGCAATGTCCAGAGAATACGGCATCATTCCACCAAATCCCCAGTCAATCATGACAACATTTTCGCCGTCATAGATCACATTCCACTGCAGGAAATCACCGTTTGACATCGTACATGGACAGATCAGCTGGCGGTCCAGGAACATCTGATACGCTTTCCGCAGAATTGGATCATCCACTACGGACGATGCTCGGCGCAGAACGCGTTTCCAGTATTCGACAAATCTCTGCTCCACTTCATTTTCCGGCGCTTTGTCCATCGACGGTGTCCAGAAATACGACTGAATTTTACTTAAGGTTTCTGCCGCTTTTTCTGTTGTCTCGTCCGTCATATCCCGCATGTCGTTTCCTTCTACATACTTCATGCAGATCCAGTCCGCATCCTCTGCCTGCCGCATGCCGACATACTGCGGTACGTGAAACTCTCCTTTTGACAGATACTGCACATAAATCTGCGCTTCTTTGCTGCCGGTTTTCTTCAGTGTATATTTTCCTGCATCTGTCTCGATCACATACACATCGTACTCCCGCACTTCATCTTCCGCCTCGCCCCACTGCTCGCAGATGCGGGAAACTGCTTTTACCGGTTCTCCGATGATTTCAAATGCCATTGTTTTGATTTCATCTGAATCTACTGATTTCTGAAAATTTCCTAACTCCATCTCTTTTGTCAAATCCTTCTCTTTTTCACATTATTCTACTACTATATCACATCTGTGACACTTTTGTCATTCTATCTTTCTGGCTTTTAAAAGCTTTGGAAAGTTTTTTCACAAAAAAGCAGGCGCACCAGACATTGCCGTCTGATGCGCCCGTATCTGTCAATTTTATGATCCAATCGAGTATTCCATCGATGCCACGCTTAAGATAACGGTTGCGCTTTCATCCCCTTCCGTAAAAGCCGTCAGCTGCAGAACCGTATCCTGCTCCCCCTGCCACTGATAAATCTGATTTCCGAGTCCAGTTGCAATTCCTCCGCCGTATAAAGAATTCAGTTCGTCTACTTCTTTCTGAATCCATGTATTGGCATCCTGTTCGATGTCAAAAGTAAAGGAAACCTGACTCAGCTGACCGTCCGAAAATTCCAGATCCATGTTAGATTCTGCATTTTCCAGGGAAAATTTTTCTTTGCTCTCGTATGTCTTTGTGCTGCTCTCATCACCCTGTCCCAGATCTTTTTCATCAAACTTCAGGAAGCTCTGTTTGAAAAGCTGTTCCGAATCCGTTCCCCATTCAAAATCCGCATACTGGAAAACCTGCTCCTCTGTACAGAGTTCCTTTAAATCCAGATCTCTGCTCTGTGATCCTCCTGCAGATGCGCAGCCCGCCAGCAAAAACAAAGGTAATAAAAAGATTGTCTGTCTTATCTTCATAAACTTCCCCCCTTCTGTTTCCTGATTTTTTAATTAATACTGAATATTCTATCGTTTCTTTATTTTTTCTGTAAATTTATGGTATCATACTTTATTCTGCTGCGCAATACTTTTATCATGTTTCTATTTGCATCAAAGGAATGGCCGCCTCATGATATGCATAGAAAAGACCGGTAACCCGATCTTTTTCCATACACCTTTTATCCAATTACACTCGTGCCAAATGGCATAAACGAAAGCCTTGCCATCTTGAAAAACTGCCGTCCAAACGGAATTCCAACAATCGTAATACACCAGATGCATCCTGCAAAAATCCATGCAAGTCCGCCGAACATGCCTCCAAATATAAACCACAGAATATTTCCCAAAGTTCTCATATCCGCATCTCCCCTGACGCCATTCCAGACACTGCCAGCTATCCATTATTTTGTGAACAGTTTGCCGCATCGATCGCCAGCACCAGTAATAATGCCGGAATTTCATTGCTCGGATTATCATATTCGATGACATACATGTCACCCCAGCTCAGAAGTTTTTTATGTACGTGGACGACTGCACTGCAGGCTTCATATACATCGTAATCCCATCCCATGAAGTCACCTTCTGCACGCCATCCCATGAAATCTACATCGTATTTGGGGCGGAACAGTGCAAAACGTTTTTCGATATGTCCCATTAACTGCCCGTTCCATTCAATTTCGAAAGTCGGAAGAAAGCAAAATAATTTCTGTTTGATAAACCCAATTTCATTATGCGCCGCATCGTACACATGCAGACGGTGTCCCAGCGAGATAAATTCATTTTTCACAAAATACTTTTGGTTCCCCTGCTCGTCATAGATATCATACGTGTCTGACCAGGAAAATACACGTTGTTTGATTAGTAACTGCATATCTGCTCCCCTTTTCATTTTTCTATCAGATAATCAACTTTTTTATGGAAAATTTTTCCTTTTCCCCTTAATTTTCGACCGCGATTTTGACCCCATTTTTTTCGGTCTGAAACAGTCTATAGCAAAACCTCCATATATCGCAATGTCATTAACTTTAGCAAAGAGCAGAAATCGTAAGCATTTATAAAACTATGATTCCTGCTTTTGTTTGTATATGGGCATACTTATCCCTTCTCTTTGTACTCGTATTTTTTAGCTCAGTACGCTCTTTTATGGGTATTCGAATATTTTCCTGCTAATTGCCCTTTCGTTCTGGTATAATGCCGATCAGGACGAATGGGAACAAGATTTTTACTGATATCTTCATATATTTGCTGAAATAACATATTTTTCTTTTGACCATCCGTTTCAAGAAGTATATAAATCAGATCATTTTTTAAGATTCCAATACTAACAGTCTGATTGATCATCATTTTATGTTTTCTGTTCGCTTCTTTCTGATCCAGTTCACGCTCTGCATCTAATATGATATCTTCAACTAAATTGCTCAGATATATAGTGCTGTATATATCTTGTAATAACAGAATAGGTTTTGTTCCTGTAAAATTCTCTAACTGTAACCGACTCTTTAGCGTTTCATACGCAGTCTCTATCCCCCACCTCATATGATATAATTCTTTTATTTCTTCTGTATGAAATTCAGTTTGTGAAAGATTTGTAGCCAAAACTTCTAAACTTCCGTTTTCTAATAGGATTTTTACCATACGCAATGAAATTTCACCTAATTCTTTCATACGTTCTCCATCTGGCGTTCCCTCGTAATGTCTGATTCTTGACTTATCAAGTTTTATTTTAACTAGCTGATCCTTTTCTATTAAACTGTTTTGCTCTTTTTTGTAATCACTGCTTTTTAAACGTACGATAAATTTAATATCCTTATCCATCATATGTATAAACGCTGGCGTAGAAGGATAGCCTCTGTCCATGATAATAACATAGGGAATGCTGCCTATTGTTTCCGGTATTCGCTCCATCTGTTTTTCGGCCAGGCGCATTTCATTAAATTTCACCTTATTACAGTCACTTTCCAGTATCATACGATTCATTACATCATAAATACAGCCTAATCCTATTTGAGCTTGGGGCTTTGTGTTTTTCCGGCTTGCAGAACCATATAGTTTCAGTGTTTCAGCAGTGGTAGGAATATTAATATCTGAGCCGTCAGCGGCTAATATTAAATGATCTTTGTAAGTTGAAAAGGTGGAATCTGCATAAAAGTTACGGTTATGATATTTATATAATTCTAAAAAAGCATCTGGATTAAGTTTCATACGCTGTTTCAGATATCCTGGTTTTGAAATAGACACACCAGGATGAGCAAGTTTCATATAATTTCTCAGTTCCAATGCCAACGTCAGCCCCTTTCTGTTTATCATTGTGAAAAGAAGATCCTGAAGAGGCATTTTTCGGATTCTGGTAAAATGATTTTTATTACCTAATCGGCAAAATGCCTTAAATTCATCAGAACTCATTTTTTCTATATCCATGAATGTACGTTTCTGAGAATGTTTCATGTATAATCACATCCTTTTTTTGAGCAGGTTCATGGCTTCTTTTTACAATATAAGCATATCAAAAAAGCAGAAGATATCTAATCCTTTTAGGAATAAATATCTTCTGCTTTTAAGTTAATGACATTGCTAAAATACGGCATTTTTCAATCACCAAACATTCTTTAATGTTTCAAAAATGCTTCCGCGATATCAAGATCCTCCGGTGTTGTGATCTTAATATTCTGATAAGATCCCTCTGCCAGAGCAACCTTTGCCCCTGTCTCCTGCTCTACTACCATGGCATCATCTGTAATTTTGCTCATATCTTTCTGACGAATGCTGTCATGAGCCTCACGTATCAGTGAATACGAAAAAATCTGCGGGGTCTGAATTGTCCACACACACTTTCTGTTTGGAGTTTCTTTTACATATCCCTCTTCATCAGAAAGTTTGACTGTATCTTTAGAAGGCATACCAATCACACATGCACCTGTTTCCTTCACTTTCTGCAGACCACGTTTAAGAATTTCTTCTGTCACAAAAGGTCTTGCACCGTCATGGATCAATACATATTCACAGTCTCTGCATTCACAAAGACCTGCATAGACAGAATCATAGCGTTCTTTTCCTCCCGGGATTACTGCCGATACCTTTGTAAATCCATATTTTTGCACGATTTCTTCTTTACAGTAGGAGATAGATTCCTCTCCTGTCACAAGAATAATATCCTGAATCAGCGGACTTTCCTGAAAACAGTGCAGGGAATAATACAGAACCGGGTATCCCTGTATCTCCAGGAACTGCTTCTGTACTTTACTGTGCATTCTTTTTCCCTGCCCTGCTGCCAGAACAATGGCCGTATTTCTTTCTGACATCTCAACGCTCTCCCAGTTTAAGATTCGGCACAGCATTCAGATCCCAGCCATGACGTGTACCTTTAATATATTCATAATAAGCAGCTACTCCAATCATTGCTGCATTGTCTGTACAGAAGATCGGTGACGGCCGATAAAAACTGTAATTATTTTTCTTACATGCTTCTTCCATTGCCGCTCTTAACGTTCCATTCGAAGCCACTCCGCCTGCAATTGCAATCTTAGTCATCCCATAATCTTTGGCTGCAAGCATTGTATGCTCCACCAGCACATCAACTACCGCTTTCTGGAAAGATGCTGCCAGATCTGCTCTGTTTATCTCTTCTCCGGTCATCTGCGCATGATTAATATAATTCAACACTGCTGATTTTACACCACTGAAGCTGAAATCGTACGGACAATCTCCAATTTTAGCTTTTGGAAACTCAATTGCATTGGGATTTCCCTCTTTAGAGAGCTTGTCTACCTTTGGTCCTCCCGGATATCCCAGTCCGATAGCTCTTGCAACTTTGTCAAAAGCTTCGCCTGCAGCATCATCACGGGTACGTCCCAGGATTTCAAATTCTCCATAATCCTTAACGATCACAAGGTGTGTATGTCCTCCTGACACGATCAGACATAAAAATGGAGGTTCAAGATCCGGATGTTCAATATAATTTGCTGACACATGGCCCTCAATATGGTGGACCCCTACCAGTGGAAGCTTCTTTGCATAAGCAATTGCCTTCGCCTCAGCAACGCCCACAAGAAGTGCACCTACAAGTCCCGGACCATAAGTGACACCAATTGCATCCAGATCATCAAGAGTTACATCTGCATCTGCCAGTGCCTGTTCAATTACCTGGTTAATCTTTTCAATATGTTTACGGGAAGCAATCTCCGGGACTACTCCGCCGTATAAAGTATGAAGAGCAATCTGTGAAGAAATCACATTTGACAGAATAGTTCTGCCGTTTTTGACAACAGAAGCTGCTGTCTCATCACAGGAACTCTCAATTGCGAGAATTAATGTATCTTTCATTTTCTATTCCTCATAATCATCTGCACTATCTTTACTTTGTTTTCCTGTTATTCTTCAAAATTCAATTCAACACTCTTGCCATCTTTTCCCGGATATGCATTTGGAAAATTTCACGAACTTTATCCATAAACTCATCCGGTCTGACCAGAGACGGACTGTAATGTGTCAGCCACATCTCCTTTACCCTGGCATCACGGGCCAGAACCGCCGCTTCGCGGAAAGTCATATGCTTGTATCCGCGTGCTTTGTCTGCTTTGTCATCTTCTCCGTACATTCCTTCACAGATAAACAGATCCGATTCCTTTGCATTTCGCAGGATAGATTCTGTTGGTCTGGTATCTGTTGTATAAGTAAGCCTGATTCCTTTTCTTGCAGGTCCAAGTACCATCTCCGGTGTATAGGTAATACCGTCTGCTTCGATGGTCTGCCCTTTCTGGAGCGGATTCCAGTATTTCAGTGGAATATCCTGCTCTTTCGCTCTCTCAGCCGAGAATTTTCCCTGACGGAGAATCTCAAGGGTATAGCCATAACAGAGTACATTATGGTTCACTTTAAAAGCCGTAATACGATAGCCATTTAATTCAATGACCTGCTCCGGCTGTGTAATCTCAATAAATTTAATTTCAAACGGAAGCTCCGGTGCAATGACGCGAAGTGCATTGACTACTCTCTCCAGACCTTTGGGACCTACCAGAGTCAATGGTTCTGTGCGGTCTGCATTTCCCATAGTAAGAAGAAGTCCCGGAAGCCCGCTGATATGATCTCCATGATAATGAGTAAAACAAATCACATCAATAGGTTTAAAGCTCCATCCCTTCTCCTTAATTGCTACCTGAGTACCTTCACCACAGTCAATGAGCAGACTGCTCCCGTTATATCTTGTCATAAGCGCAGTCAACCATCTGCGAGGCAGAGGCATCATTCCACCGGTTCCAACTAAACATACATCTAACATATATTCCCTCTATTTTCCAGCTTCCGGCAATTCCCTTAAAAGGTGTATGGTCCGGCTGCTGATTTTTCTGCTTTCATTTCTTTTTCATTCGGGATGTCTGGTCATAAGCAGCGCATCCTCCACAGGATCACTATAATATGCCTTACGTATTCCATCTCCGGTAAATCCCATACGTTCATAGAGACGGATTGCAGTCTCATTTCCCACACGTACTTCCAGATGGATTGTCGTAACCTCCCTCTCTGCTGCAAGGCGGATCAGGCTCTGCATCAGAAAAGCGCCAATTCCTTCTTTTTGTCTGTCCCTGCGCACAGCCACATTGGTAATATCTCCCTCATCCAGAACCATAAGAAGACCGCAGTAACCCAGAATCTTTTCTTTCTCTTCCACCACCAGAAACATGGCATCATCCCTGGTCAGAAAAGTAAAAAAACCTTCTTTTGTCCATGGCACATGAAAAAGATCCTGCTCAATCTCCATTACCTGATCCAGGTCATCCACAAGCATTTCCCGCAGGATCATATTTTTGTACCTGCCGGTTTCTGCTCTTTTTCTCTCTCTGCACGCTCACGCTCTGCCTGGGAAACGCGGAGATATTCCGGGATATGTTCCATAGCAGTCTCTGTGCGTCCTTCTTTATAATAAATACTGCCAAGAGCTGCCACTGCCGCTGCTCTCTGTTTATTTACATGAGCCGGTGCAAAAGAATACGGAACCTGCAGTTTCTCTGCGATCAGTTCACGAAATACAGGTACACCGTCTCCCAAAAATGTAACCATCTCTCCTCTCTGATTCAGTTCTTCCAGCAGTTCCTCGATCGGTGCTGCCCACTGTTCTTTCAAAGTCATAAGCTGATGCTCTTCAAATCTGTAAATTCCTGTATATACCTGCTTTCTTCTGGCATCCATAATCGGACAGATCAATCCCTGTGCATCATAAAGATTATATGCCAGTGCATCTACTGTCGGTACTGCTACCAATGGTTTCTTCAGGGCAAGTCCCAGGCCTTTGGCTGTTGCCGAGCCGATACGGAGTCCTGTAAAGGATCCCGGTCCCGCAGCCACTGCAATAGCATCTACGGATTCCAGTTCCAGTTCCGTCATCTTCACAATCTCATCTAACATCGGAAGCAAAGTCTGAGAATGTGTTTTCTTATAATTTACAGTATACTCAGCCAGTAATGTATCATCTTCCACAACTGCTACAGATGCAACAATTCCTGAGCTGTCCAAAGCTAAAATTTTCATTTCTACCTCCTAACTGTTCTCCGGACCAATCACTGTAATCCTTCTATAATCAAAGCCTTTCTCCAGATCTTTCTCTATGGTTACTTTGATCAGCTTTTCCGGAAGGATTTCTTCAATCAGATCAGCCCATTCGATCAGACAGATTCCCTGTCCGAAGAATAATCGTCATATCCGATTTCTTCCATTTCCTCAATGTCACCGATACGGTAAACATCAAAATGATATAAAGGAAGACGTCCGCTTTCGTATTCCTGAATGATCGTGAATGTCGGGCTGCAGATAGGCTCTGTGATTCCAAGCCCTGCCGCAACTCCCTGGGTAAATACGGTTTTTCCAACTCCAAGATCACCTGTCAGAGTATAAATCTGACCCGGTTTCGCATTCTCTCCGATCTTCTTTCCCACCTCAAATGTTTCCTGTGGTGTTTTTGTCTCTATAATCATCTTTTCCACCTTTTTCTTGCAGAATTGTTCTTTGCATATTATAATAGAGCGAACAGCGAAATACAATACTTTTTGAAAAGGAGACTTGAAACTATGGCAAATCCGATAGTTACAATTACCATGGATAATGGCGATGTGATGAAAGCAGAATTATATCCTGAGATTGCACCGAATACAGTTAATAACTTTATCAGTCTTGTAAAAAAAGGCTTCTATGACGGACTTATTTTCCATCGTGTGATCAACGGTTTCATGATCCAGGGAGGATGCCCGGACGGAACAGGTATGGGCGGTCCGGGATACAGCATTAAGGGTGAATTCACTCAGAACAGATTTAAAAATGATCTGAAACATACTGCAGGTGTTCTTTCCATGGCACGCGCCATGCATCCAAACTCAGCAGGAAGCCAGTTCTTTATCATGCACAAAGATGCTCCGCATCTTGACGGTGCTTATGCTGCATTCGGCAAGATCACTGAAGGAATGGATGTTGTAAACCGTATTGCAGAAGAAGATACCGATTACAGCGACCGTCCGCTTGACGAGCAGAAAATCAAATCCATGACAGTAGAAACTTTCGGTGTTGATTATCCGGAACCGGAGAAATGCTGATTCGCTGACTGTTTATGCCCCATGCAGTTTTCAGGCTGCATGGGGCATATTTTATCAGTCCGTAAATACTTTCACTTCACCGTCAATCACTGAATAGTAAAGATCTTTCTCTTTCTTCATCTTCGCTCTTCCATTTGTTCCCTCGGTGATTGCTTTTTCTACAAATGCAATCTGATCCGCCGGAACCAGCAAATGCAGAACTACCCTGTCAGTGTATTCAGAATCAAGGATCGGTAATTTCTGTTCTCCGGCAATATACTGGATCTTGCCTATCCCGGTATAATCCGTAACTACTTCCATAGAAATTCCGTAGGTTTTCTCAATCACTGTGCTGGCGGCAAGACCTTCCTGCAGACTCCTGGAATATGCTCTGACAAGACCTCCTGTTCCAAGAAGTATCCCTCCAAAATATCTGGTAACTACTGCTGCCACATTATAAATATCTTCCCCCAGGATTACATCCAGCATTGGTCTTCCCGCAGTGCCTGACGGCTCGCCATCGTCACTGCATCTGGTATATTCCCTGTTCTTTCCCACCGAATATACATAGCAGTTATGTCTGGCATCCCAATATTTCTTCTTCATTTCCTCTATAAAGGCCAGTGCCTCCTCTTCGGTCTGTACAGGACGCACTGTAGCAATAAATCTGGATTTCTTTTCCACGATCTCGCCTTCCCCGCCCGCGTAAACTGTCTTATATTTCTCAAGCATGTCTCATACTCCTCTTTCCGTTCTCTTATTGACTCAGTGTACCATGAATTACAAAAATGTGCCAGCACAGTGTATACTAATCCTGTAAAAAAACACAATAACCATTAAAAAAGATCCAAAAGCAATTGTGAATTTTTATTTTTCTGCTTTATTTACTTATTCTTATTTGATATAATAGAACGGATTATAAAGGAGGTTTAACATGAACTACGGTAAAAAGTCGACTGCAAAGAAACGGACGGCACTGATCTCCCGTTCTTCCATGATGGGAAAGCGCGCCAGAGTTTCTTTCATCAGAGTCCTGTTCGTATCACTGATAGCACTCTGCATCGCAGTAACCTGTCTGGGTGTGGGGTCATTCAGGGGTGTAATTGATACTGCTCCTGATGTTGATGATATTGATATTATGCCACTGGGCTATGCAACCTTTCTCTACGATGATGCAGGGAATCAGATCCGTAAACTGGCTGCTCCGGATTCCAACCGACTGCCTGTCACTCTCGATCAGATACCTGTTGATCTGCAGCATGCAGTTGTCGCAATTGAGGATGAACGTTTCTATGAACATAACGGTATTGACGTAAAAGGTATTCTTCGTGCCGGAATGAAAGCTCTCACTACCGGAGATTTCTCAGAAGGTGCCAGTACGATCACACAGCAGCTTCTTAAGAATAACGTATTTACCAACTGGACCAGTGAATCTACTCAGTTGGAAAGATTTACGCGAAAAATCCAGGAACAGTACCTTGCTGTCCAGGTTGAGAAAAAAACTGATAAAGACACCATTCTTGAGAATTACCTGAACACAATTAACCTGGGTGCCGGTTCCTACGGTGTACAGGCTGCCGCACGACAGTATTTTGACAAGGATGTATGGGATCTGAATCTTTCTGAATGTGCAACTCTGGCAGGTATCACACAGAACCCGACGAAATTTAACCCGATTATCAATCCTGACAGCAACAGGAAGAGACGCAAGGAAGTTCTCCAGCATATGCTGGATCAGAACTATATTACTCAGGATCAGTATGATGAAGCTCTTGCAGATGATGTTTATTCCCGTATCCAGGCCGCTCAGGAAAAGAACTCCAGCACTGAGAATACTGTTTACACATATTTTGAAGATGAACTGACAGATCAGATCATCAACGACCTGATGAATATCAAAGGTTACACCAAAAAACAGGCAACCAATCTTCTCTACAGTGGCGGACTTAAAGTATATACAACACAGGATTCCAAGATCCAGAATATCTTGGATGAGGAATATGCAGATCCTTCCAATTATCCGGACACTGTCCAGTATGAACTTGACTATGCCCTGACGGTTACCGATCCTGATGGAAATCAGGTAAACTACAGTAAGGAAATGCTGCAGCTTTATTTTCAGAATGAGGATCCCGATTTCGATCTTCTGTTCGATTCCCCGGAAGATGGACAGACTTATGTAGACAAATATAAGGCAAGCATACTCGCCAACGGAAGTAAAGTTCTTGCAGAGCGTGTCAATTTCGCACCTCAGCCACAGTCTTCCATGAGTGTGATCGACCAGCATACCGGCTATGTAAAGGCTCTGATCGGTGGTCGTGGAGAGAAAACGGCAAGTCTTACACTGAACCGGGCAACGGACACTACCAGACAACCTGGTTCTACCTTTAAGATTGTGTCCACTTATGCACCTGCTTTAAATGAAAAAGGCATGACTCTTGCAACAACATTTGAAGACGAACCTTATGAATATCCGGATGGTTCCCCTGTAAACAACGCAACCCGTTCTTACAACGGAACAACCACGATCCGTACTGCGATCCAGAATTCCATTAACGTTGTAGCCGTCAAGTGTCTGGAAAAAGTAACTCCTGAGCTTGGATTGAAATATCTGGACAACTTTGGTTTTACAACCCTTGCTCATGGAACAGAGGCTGACAAAGATGCCAATGGTAATGTATGGAGCGATGCAAACCTTGCCACTGCGCTTGGCGGCATCACCCGCGGTGTCACAAATGTTGAACTGTGTGCATCCTATGCAGCCATCGCAAATGGCGGAAATTATATCAAGCCAATTTATTACACAAAAATTCTGGATCACAACGGAAACGTCCTGATCGAGAATACTGCTGCCGAACGTTCCGTAATCAAAGAAAGTACTGCTTTTCTTCTCACCAGTGCAATGGAGGATGTTGTAAAACAGGGTACAGGTACAGCCTGCCAGCTTGACAATATGCCTGTTGCCGGAAAAACAGGTACAACCGAAGCCTATAACGACTTGTGGTTTGTGGGTTATACACCATATTATACATGCGCAGTATGGTCCGGTTATGACAACAATGAGAAATTACCTGATTATGCGCGTAACTTCCACAAAGCTTTATGGAAAAAAGTTATGACTCGTATCCATGAGGGACTTCCTTCCAAAGAATTTGAGAAGCCTGCGAGTGTAGAAAAATTAAGTGTATGCGAGGAAACCGGACTTCTTCCAAGAGCCGGCTGCCCGGTGATCACTGAATACTTTGACGTAGGTACCATGCCTACAGAATATTGTGACCAGCATTTCTATGACAGTGATGATGATTACGACTATAATTATGATACAGACTCCTCTGATCAGACTGACAATACCACTGACACTGACAACAGCGGAAACTCCGACAATGGAGATACCGACAACAGTGGTGACAGTAACAATACTGATGACACTGGTAATAACGGTGACGATGGTACTGATAATACCGGCGGAAGCGATGACAACGGTGACGGTAACGAGGATGATTCCTCTTATCAGGTCGACTATTATTAATGCAAAAATACCGGTACAGGAGCACCTCCGAATGATGTTCCTGTACTGCAAAAATCCACAGTCCTGTCAACTCAGGACTGTGGATTTTTTATATATTTTCAAAATTGATTCTCAGATATTATACTTCTTTAATAACCATACGCGCAGATCCGTAAATACCTGCATCATTTCCGAGAGTTGCAAGAATGATTGGTGTTTTCTTGCATGCTGTAAAAGCATATTTCTCATAGTATTTCTGAATACAGTCGATCAATGGCTGTCCGGCTTTGGAAACACCACCGCCGATAACGATGGCTTCCGGATCTGTCACACATGCAAACATGGCAAGTGTTCCGCCAAGCATTTCTCCTACCTGTGCCATAACATCGCAGGCTACTTTGTCGCCCTCTTTAAAAGCATCCAGAACATTCTTTGCTGAAAGTTTTGTAAATTTGCGAAGAACAGTCTGCTCATCTGTAGCAGCCAGAGTTCTCTGTGCCACGCGAACGATACCTGTTGCAGACGCATACTGCTCCAGACATCCACAGTTACCACAGTTGCAGGCTTCCTTTTCTTCATGGTCAACTGCTGCATGACCGATTTCTCCACCTGCACCATGAGCACCGCCAACAATCTTTCCATCAACGATGATTCCACCGCCGACACCTGTTCCAAGAGTTACAAGAATAACGTTCTTAGCTCCTGCTGCTGCGCCTTTCCATGCTTCGCCAAGTGCTGCTACATTGGCATCGTTTCCTGCTTTGGACGGAAGTCCTGTCAGTTCTGTCAGTTCCTTAGTAACTTCTTTAAAGCCCCAGAAAAGGTTTACCGCACATGGCACTTCCCCTCTCTCGTTAACAGGTCCCGGTACCCCGATTCCCACACCGTCGATTTCTTCTTTATCCAGCTTACGCTCTGCGATCTTGTCAAGGATTGTCTTTGCAATATCCGGCAGGATTGCTTCTCCACTGTTCTCCTTACGTGTAGGAATTTCCCATTTCTCAACTAAGACTCCGTCTGTCTGAAAGAGTCCACATTTTACAGATGTACCACCAACGTCAATTCCAAAACAATACTTTCCCATAATATCTGATATCCTCCAAATTACTTTAAATTATTTTTCTTCACGTTTCTTTGCAAGGTTTGCCTGAACACGTTTGTACAGCTCTTCCGCTGCATTGTATCCCATCTTCTTCTGTCTGTGGTTAACTGCCGCAGATTCAACGATAATAGCCAGATTACGTCCCGGACGGATAGGCAGAGAATGGCATACAATCTTATTTCCAAGATACTCTGTATATTCCTCATGCAGGCCGAGACGGTCATATTCTTTGTCTCTGTCCCACTCTTCCAGTTTGATAACCAGATCCACAGACTGTGTATCCTTAACACTCTCAACACCAAACAGAGTTTTGACATCGATAATACCAATACCACGAAGTTCAATGAAATGTCTTGTGATATCCGGTGCCGAACCCACCAGTGTCACATCACTGACTTTACGAAGTTCTACAACATCATCACTGACAAGACGATGTCCTCGTTTGATCAGTTCCAGCGCAGCCTCACTCTTGCCAATTCCGCTCTCACCTGTGATCAGGACACCTTCACCATATACATCCACAAGCACACCATGGATGGAAATACATGGTGCCAGCTGTACACCCAGCCAGCGGATAATCTCAGCCATAAAACTGGAAGTTGTACGCTCTGTCACGAAAGTCGGAACATTATATTTAACTGCCAGATCGATCATATCCTGTGATGGTCTTGTCATTGTACTGAAAATTACACAGGGAATCTTGCTGGAAATAAATCTTTCATATTTAAATTTCCGTTCCTCATCACTGAGCTGCATCAGATAAGTATACTCTACATATCCGATGATCTGTACCCGTTCATTTGCAAAATGCTCCAGATATCCTGTCAGCTGCAATGCCGGTCTGTTGATCTCCGCTGTCTTGATCACAATCTCAGACAGATCAATTTCAGGAGTCAGGTTGTGAAGTCCCAGTTCCTGAACTAATTTTGTCAACTGTACACCCTTCATTTATTTCTCCTTTTCAGTTTAAAATCTGAAAGCCCGGTCTGTCCGCTATCTCAAAACCTGCTCATACAGACATAACTCATTTATAGCTGTCGTCCGAAACTTTCATAGTAAATTTCACGTCTTTTTTATTATATCACATCACTATATACAACTTCAATTACAAAAAGCGAGAGTCTTTGGGTAATATGTAGAAGAACCCAGGAATATTTTTACATATTTTATATTTTTTTCTCACCATCTCCATGAAAAATTCATAGACTTTCTGTGCACTTCCTGCATTCATGCTTTCTGTCTCTGTAAGTTCTTCCAGTGATGCATCTCTGATATTCTCAACAGACTTAAATTTCCGCATCAATGCTTACGCCTGATTTCACCGATACCAGGGATATCATCCAACAGGGAATGCACCTGTTCTTTAACTTCTCAGAGATCGGTGAAATTCAATGGCA
>ENA-OQDE01000023-OQDE01000023.1-human-gut-metagenome-genome-assembly--contig:-NODE-23-length-84020-cov-5.756011_pt1 | contig 84020 bp, 91 predicted proteins | sample MGYA00242768_ERZ504595 | MGnify/ENA primary metagenome ERZ504595 (study PRJEB26092, sample SAMD00036307) | human gut metagenome | host: Homo sapiens | study: EMG produced TPA metagenomics assembly of...
GTTTTTTCTTCTCTTGGAAGCTTTTGATTTCTGCTTTTTTGTGTGTCTGCCTTTCCTACCCTGCCGTCATTTTCCATTTTTCCGGAATTTTCTTTCTTTCATCCTTTTGCCGGAAAGACTGCTTTAAAACAGATGCCATCTCGTGTCCGCTCTGCGGTGATTTTTCCCTTATGTGCCTTTACAATTGCAGCTGCCACAGAAAGGCCGATTCCATAGCCGCCGCTTTCCCTGGCCCGCGACGCATCCGCACGGTAGAAGCGGTCAAAGAGGCGGTTGAGATCACCTTCCGGCAGGGTATCGCAGGTATCTGCACCGAAAATTCTGCTTTTTTGCCGTTTTTTCGCCAGAAAATGTGGATTTTTCCACCTCCGGAGTGTATTTAACGGCGTTATCCACAAGAAGAGAAACGAGCTGGTGGATTCTTGCGGCATCTCCTTCCATATGGAGTTCTTCTGCAATATCGCTCTGCAGCGCGATCCTGCCCGGATGTTTTTTGAATTTACAGGAAAATTCACATCGACCGGCACTTTTGCATGGGTGCTCGCAGCCGGATGTTCGATTTGCATTCATTTTCTTTTTTTCTCTGCCCGTCTCCGCAGCAGCTCTTTTGCGCCTGCATACAACAGAAAATATACCGTCAGAATCATAACAACTACAATCCTGTTATCTTTCAGGCTGAAAAAAGAGGTCACATTGACTGCCGCCAGAAACAGCAGCAGTGACACACTGAGATCAATTTTTTCTTTTCTGTCGGCCAGCACCATTCCTGCGGCCGCCAGAACCAGAAGAACGGCAATTCTTGCAATCAGATTTGCCATTTTGACGCCTCCTTACTGTTTCCGGAAGGTAATTTCCCCGGTTTTATCATCCATACCATCGACGATGGCAAGAGATTCCAGATGAATGCCGCGGTCACGCAGCAGTTTTCCTCCGATCTGGAACCCTTTTTCGATGACAACGCCTGCTCCTACGAGCTCTGCACCGGAATCCTGTACCAGGGTTGCCAGTCCTTCCAGCGCTTTTCCGTTTGCCAGGAAATCATCGATCAGGAGAACTTTGTCTCCTTTTCCCAGAAATTCTTTGGAAACAATGATATCATAAACTCTTCCATGGGTGAAAGATTCTACTTTTGTGGTATAAACATCGCCGGCGATATTTTTGGTCTGCGTTTTCTTTGCAAACACAACCGGAACATTAAAAATTTCAGCCACAACACAGGCAATTCCGATTCCAGATGCCTCGATGGTCAGGATTTTCGTGATCTCCTCTCCCGCAAAACGACGCTGAAACTCTTTTCCGATTTCCCGGAACAGATTGACGTCCATCTGATGATTTAAAAAGCTGTCCACCTTCAGGACATTTCCCTCGCGTACTTTTCCGTCTTTGCGGATTCTGTCTTCCAATAACTGCATTTTTTTGAAGCCTCCCGAATTTTTATTATACCCATTGTACTTACTTCTCACTGGAAATGCAAGTCCAAATCCATCAAATTTCGCACTGTCTCAAATTTTATTCATGGCAGCCGCCGGTGTCTCTGCAGCAGAGATCCTCTTTCCGGTCCAGATCCTTTAATTCCCACGCGGCTTCGACCAGGAACGGAATTACCGATTCCCAGTGCCGTTTCAGCACCTTTTTCCCGCCGCGGTCGCCGGAAAGTTCTTTTAGTTCTGAAAAATAAGGTTTTGAAAACCACGCCGGATTGCCGCTCTCGCCGCCGCAGAAAACGCAGCCAAGTGGAGCCTTCTGCATCTCCATGGATTCCAGAAAGCGCTCCGCCGTCTCTTCCTTCAGGTACGGCTGATCCGCCACAAAACACGCACAGGCATCGGCATTTTGCTTCTCCGCCGCCTCGATTCCCGCGCGGATTGTATAGGAAATTCCTTTTTCGCTGTCCGGCGAAAACACCGTCTGCAGACGCCCGGCTTTTACCAGCGGCGCAAGCTCCTCCAGAATCCTTTCATACTGCGTCACAACCAGCAGTTCCCAGTTCTCATGCCTTCCGGCAATTTGGGCCAGCCGGTCCAGCAGATGGCGGTACACCGCCTTTCCATCCAGCGGATAGAGCAGCTTATTTTCCCCGAACCGTCTGCTGTTCCCGGCTGCCAGATAAAGTATCGTTACTCGCATTCTTTTTCCGCAATTCCCATTGCAATCTGCTCGCTCGTGATCGGCAGTTCGCGGAACCACAGACCCGTCGCATTGTAGATTGCATGTGCCAGCGCCGGAGCCGGTGTGTTGATGACGATCTCGCCGATCGATTTTGCACCGAACGGACCGGTCGGCTCGTAGCTGCTCCGAAACTCGACGCGCAGCTTGCCCATATCGAGCGGGTCGGCACTTTATACTGCATAAACGAATTATTGATCATCTGACCCTTGTCCGTGTACTGGATATTTTCAAACAGCGTCATGCCGATGCCCTGCACCAGACCGCCCTCGACCTGTACGCGCGCAAGGTTCGGGTTGATGACGGTTCCGCAGTCGACAACGGCGGCATAATCGAGAATCCTGACCTCGCCGGTCTCTTTATCCAGCTCGATCTCGACCGCACCAGCCATATAAGGCGGCGGCGATACCGGAGAGCAGTTGCTTTCCGTCGCTTCCAGCGCGATGCCGTTATTGCACATGGCCGCTGTTGCGATTTCTTCCATCGTCATGCTGCTTCCGCTCTTTTCATGCACGACGCCGGTACCGGTAAATTCTGTCTCATCTTCCGGCACGTTCATCCGCTCTGCCGCCAGGGCACAGATTCGTTTCCGAAGCGTCATGCAGGCTTTTTCCACCGCTTTTCCGGTAATATACGTCGTACTCGATGCATAGGAACCGGAGTCATACGGGGACGTATCGGTATCTGCGCCGACAACGGTAATGTCATCCACATCACACTCCAGACACTCTGCCGCCATCTGGGACAGAATCGTATCGCAGCCGGTTCCCATATCGGCCGCTGCGATCAGCATCGTATAGCCGCCGTCGTCGTTGACTTTGATTGTTGCCGATCCGACATCGAGATTGGAAATACAGGAGCCCTGCATCGCCATCGCAATGCCGACGCTGCGCACCTTTCCATTTCCCATATCACGGCACGGATATTTCTCATCCCAGCCGATCATCTCTTTCGCACGCTCCACACACTGGTCAAGCGCACAGCTGTTTGCCGTTTCGCCATAGTAAGCCGGATGAACTGTCCCTCACGGACCATGTTCTGCTCCCGGATCCGGATCGGATCGATGCCAAGACGCGCTGCCATCTCACTGACAGCAGATTCTACGGCAAAGATACCCTGCGTCGCACCGTATCCGCGGTAAGCACCGGCTGACATTACGTTGGAATACACAACATCATACGCAAACCGGTAAGCCTCAAGAGATCCATACATCGGAATCGATTTGTGGCCGGAAAGGCCGACCGTTGTCGGTCCATGCTCGCCGTATGCACCCGTGTTGGAAAGTGTATACAGATCGATCGCACGGATTCTTCCGTCCTTCATCGCACCGAGGCGGATCGTTACTTCCATCTCATGGCGCGGTGTGGATGCTGTCTGGGACTCTTCTCTCGTAAAGATCATTTTCGACGGTTTTCCGGTTTTCCAGGTTACAAACGCCGGGAAAATTTCGGCAACCACCGTCTGCTTCGCTCCGAATCCGCCGCCGATTCTCGGCTTGGAAACACGGATCTTCGATTTCGGAATGCCGAGTGCATTGGACAGAATGCGGCGCGCATGGTAAACGATCTGGGTCGAGCTCAGCACATTCAGCCGTCCGTAGGTATCCATAAAGCAGTATGTCCGGAACGTCTCCATCATCGCCTGCTGGGCTGCGCGTACATGATACGTATGCTCTACAACCTCATCGCACTCTGCGAGCACGGCTTCCACATCTCCGTTGTGATCTTCCGCACTTGCACAGAGATTTCTCTGATTGTCCGCACCGACCGGACAGAGCGATTTCCAGCTTTCCTCCGGATGCACCAGCAGTTCATTATCCTTGGACTGATGAAAATCCAGAATGGCCGGAAGCACTTCGTACTCTACTTTCAGGAGCTTCCGCGCACGGTCCACGCATTTTTCATCTTTTCCGGCAATAATCGCCACCGGATCTCCCACGTAGCGCACATGCTGATCGAGGATCAGACGGTCATACGGGCTTGGTTCCGGGTAGGTCTGTCCTGCCATTGTAAAACGCTGTTTCGGCACATCCTCCCAGGTATAAATCGCCTCAATGCCCGGAACACGCTCTGCTGCCGTCTTTTTCACGGATTTTACGATTGCATTGGCATGCGGACTCCGCAGTACCTTGACAATCAGACAATCCTTCGGCGCCAGATCATCTACATAAACCGGCTTTCCGGTTACCAGCGCGAGGGCATCCTTTTTGATCACCGGCTTATTCACACTGCAGAGCTGATCGGTTCTTCCCGACCAGTCCGGTTCATAGATATGATTTTCTCTGCTCATGACGCACCTCCCTGCTGCTTTTTCCAGGCAAGGAAATTCAAAATTCCCCGAAGCTGTCCTTCATATCCGGAACAGCGGCAGAGATTTCCCGCCAGATATTCTTTAATTTCTTCCTCACTCGGATCCGGATTTTCCCGGAACAGCGCAATCGCATTCATAATCATCCCCGGATTGCAGAACCCGCACTGCTCGGCGCCCTGTCCGGCAATAAAGGAACCAAATTCTTCTGCTTCCTCCTGCAGGCCTTCCAGCGTATCCACCTTACATCCATTCGCCCGCGCCGCAAGCACCGAACACGACAGCACCGGTTTTCCCTCCAGAAAAACCGTACACAGCCCGCAGTTCGACGTCTCACAGCCGCGCTTCACACTGTAGCATCCCTGGCTTCTCACAAAATCGATCAGGAGCATGTCTGCATCAATTTCCGCTTCCGTCTTCTTTCCATTTAAGATCATCGAAATCTTCATCACTGCTCCTCCTTCTTCTGAATTTCTTCCATACATCTGCGCAGCAGCACCCGTCCCAGATGATGACGATACTCTGCACTTCCGCGCATATTACTGCCATACGTAAACTGATCAGAAATCTCCGAAGCCGCCGCCTTCAGCTCCTCCGCAGATGCCTTTCCAGCCGCCAGCTTTTCCACCAGCTCCGCCGGAAGCTCTACACGTGCCGCCTTCGCCGGTCTTGCCCCAAGCACCGCACATCCTTTTCCGTCTTCCACCCGCACCGCACACGTCAGCACCGGGAAATCCGTTCTGGAATTTCGATGACTCTGATAAACCGTAACACCCTCATGCTTCTTCACAATCAGCCTTACCAGCACATCCCTGTCTCTCTTTGAACAGGCAAACTCCGCCAGCGGCATCCGTCCCGCATGAACCAGCTCCACCTCCGTATCCAGCGCCAGAAACAGCGTCAGCACATCCGAAAATCCAAATCTGCCGAAAATACTGCCTCCCACCGTAGCCAGATTCCGGAACTGCACCCCGACAATACTCCGCACACTCTCCCGTGCCGCACCGTCGGTATAAGCATTCAGCCCTCATGCTCCTCCAGCTGCCGCAGCGTCACCATACATCCAATCGAAAACTCCTCCTCGGACTCTTCAATCTGATCCAGTCCCAGCCCGGACAAATCAATCGCCGTCTGCACCTGCCTCTGCCCCATCTTCGTCCAGAGCATCCCGCCCAGGATACAGGCACTTCTCTTCTGATTCAGCTCATACGCCTCCTCCAGCGACCCCACCCGGACATAATCCTTAATCTTAATCATACTTACCCTATATCCTCCATTTTTACTCAATATAGAAGCCCATATATTTGATATTATACCCGACCTGCTCCCCCCTTTCAACTTTTTTCTATTTTTTTCAAAAAAACCCTTGCATTTTCCCTCCACATCCAGTATAATCATTCAATGTCGGAATCATTCTGACACAAAACAAAATACATGGACGGATTCCCGAGTGGCCAAAGGGGACAGACTGTAAATCTGCTGCAAATTGCTTCGATGGTTCGAATCCATCTCCGTCCATATGCCGCAGTGGCGGAACTGGCAGACGCCCGGGACTTAAAATCCCGTGGGTAGTGATACCCGTACCGGTTCGATCCCGGTTTGCGGCACGATTAAGAGCTCTGATTCATACGAATCGGAGCTCTTTTTCCATTTCTATTTTTCAACCTTCCGCCCCCACTACCAGCCTCGCCGCCGCCCGTTCGGTCTTGCGTGATGCGGCGGCGAGCGTCCGTCACTCCTCGCGTCTATGCAGTACCACTCCCGATAACGGCAGCAAATCCATCTCCAGTATGCCCGCCGGTACCTCGATTTCTTTCTCCTCCGAAGAAAATCCCACCGCATCCGTCGCAAACACCTGCGTCAGCTTCGCTACCGAACTCCGGTTAATCCCGGTAAGCCACACCGGAATCTCCACATGCACCCTCTCATTTCGGTTATTAATCACCACAATCACCTGCTCCTCCTGATTAAACCGTCCATAAGAAAGCACATTATAATCATGGTACAGAAATTTCAGCGATCCCATCGCCAGCACCGGAAATCTCCGATGCACCGCAATCATTTCTTTATAGAATCGGATCAGCTCCTGATCCTCCTGTCCCCAGGGATACGTCCTCCGGTTATCCGGATCCGTAAACCCGACCTGGCCGGCCTCATCCCCATAATACAGCGTCGGCACCCCCGGCCACGTCATCTGAATCACAACCGCCTCGCGCAGCACCGCCTTATTCGTATTCTCCGCAGCCGCATACGGCCCAACATTCGCCACACGCCCCACACGATGATTCGTTCTCGTGAGGAACCGCGAATGATCATGATTATCCAGCTCATTCATCGCCGTATACAGCGAAGGCGCATAAAACGCCGGCATATGATACGTCATCGCCCCGATAAAACTCTCACTGTTTCCGAGAAGCCCCTGGTTAAACTCATCACTGTGCTTCTCCATACCCGTGAGGAACCAGGAAACCGGCTCCATAAACGCATCATAGTTCATCACCGTATCCCACTCGTCGCCCTGCAGCCAGCTCATCGCATCGCCGTAGTGCTCAGCCAGAATAATTGCCTCCGGATTCGCCTCCTTCACAACGCGCCGGAACTCCTTCCAGAACTTGTGGTTAAACTCCGGGCTGTGTCCTAAGTCAGCGGCCACATCCAGCCGCCAGCCGTCCGCATTAAACGGCGGAGAAACCCACTTCGCGCCGATGCGCATAATATCCTCCATCAGCTTCTCCGAACCCTCGTAGTTCAGCTTCGGCAGCGTATCATGGCCCCACCAGCGTCATAAAACTCATTGTACGGCCAGTTATGCTCATTATAAAACTTAAAAAACGTGTGATACGGACTGTCCTGCGCCACATACGCGCCCGGCTCATAGCCCTTTCCGGCTCATAAATCCGCTCGCGGTCCAGCCACTTGTTAAACGAACCACAGTGGTTGAAAACGCCGTCCAGAATCACCTTCATGCCGCGCTTGTGCGCCTCCTCCACCAGGTGGATAAACAGTTCATTGCTCGCCTCCAGGTTCGCCTTGTTCGTCACACGGTCAATATACCGCGTTGCCCGCGTATTGTCCTTGTCGCCCGGCCAGAGCAGATCGCCTTCGTCGGAGACAATCTTTCCGAAATGCGGATCAATATAGTCATAATCCTGAATATCATACTTATGGTTCGACGGCGAAACAAACACCGGATTCAGATAAATGACCTGCACACCGAGATCCTGCAGATAATCCATCTTGTCAATGACGCCCTGCAGATCGCCGCCGTAGAAATTGCGGACATCCATCTGCTCCGGGAAGCGGTTCCAGTCATCCACCTTGTTGACCTGCTCACCGATGTAGCTGTACTCTCCCGTCAGCACATCGTTGGACGGATCTCCGTTGCAGAAGCGGTCCACAAAAATCTGATACATGACAGCGCCCTTCGCCCAGTCCGGCGTATGGAAGCCCGGGATAATGCCGAAAGAGTACATCTCCTGCAGCTCTCTTGTGACACCGAGCTTGTTGTAATAACAGACCACGTGGCCTGCCTGAATCTCAAAAAAATAGCGGATCGGCTCATTTCCGACCGGAATCTCGATCTCGTAATAATCAAAACCGTTCCGGACCAAACCGACCTGCATCTGTGCACGGGTGGAACCGCTGATGAAATAAACCGCATCTACATTATTTTTCAGGGTACGGAACCGGATCTTCACCGTGTCGCCCGGGTTCGGCTCAAACGGAATCTGATACTGCGGGGATTCATCGCTGTAGAGCGCATGCTTGTTGAACATCGCCCGCATCTGTGACATATACTGCTGCATTCTTGTTTTATCCATGAACTAACGCCTCTGTCTTTCTCAATCATTCATTCCTTATATTTTACCCCACACCGCCATGTAATACAACCTTTTTCTGAACACATGTAACGATTGTGTTTATTGGATTTTTATATAGTAAAAGAGCCAGCGGGGTACGCTGGCTCTTTTGGAGAAGGTATTTCTCTTATGGGGTGTAGCAAAAACTATATAATGTATTGGGGGGTTTTTACAGTTATTATAGTACCATACGTCCCTCGAAAAGTCTGCACAAATCGCGATTTTTTTCATTTGATTCTTATTCAAAATAACGATGAATTTTTCCGGCGTTTCGGATTTTCTGTTTTAATTTGCACAAACGCCCGTAAAATCACAGAAAAAACCTGCAAAAAACTTTTTTGTTCTCTGCAGGTTTTCTATTGCAAATAAAAAGATATCAGATTTCTCCAGAAACTTCCGGTGCTGTTCCTGTCATCTGTGCTTCCTGCTCAAAAATGGCTTCGAATTCAGCACGGCTCAGCTTCTCTTTTTCCATCAGCTGCTTTGCACACTCATGCAGCACATAGGAATGCTCCAGAATAATCCGTTTCGCCTGATCGTGGCATTTCTCGATCATCTGGCGGACTTCCTCGTCGATGGCTGCGGCTACATTCTCGCTGTAGCTCTTCGTATGGCCCCAGTCGCGGCCGATGAAGACCTCGTCCGAGTCAGAATCGTAAGCGACAAGACCAAGGTTCTCAGACATACCGTACTTCGTAATCATGGAACGCGCGGTAGCCGTCGCCTGTTTGATATCCTGGGATGCGCCCGTTGTGATATCGTCGAAGATCAGCTCCTCTGCCACACGGCCGCCGAGGCATACGGTGATGTACTGCATCATTTTGCCTCTCGTCTGGAACATATCATCGTTCTCCGGCTGCGGCATCGTGTAGCCCGCTGCGCCAGGACCTGTCGGGATAATGGAGATCGTATAGACCGCCTCCATATCCGGCAGCATATGGAACAGGATCGCATGGCCTGTCTCATGGTATGCGGTGATCCGTTTTTCTTTATCCGAAATGACTTTACTGCGCTTCTCCGCACCGATGCCCACTTTGATGAAAGCAGACTTGATATCGGACTGGCGCACAAATCTTCTGCGGTCCTTTGCCGCCATAATCGCTGCCTCGTTCAGCAGGTTCTCCAGCTCTGCGCCGGTGAAGCCTGCGGTCGTCTGCGCGATCTGTTTCAGATCCACATCCTCGGCCAGCGGTTTGTTCTTTGCATGGACTTTCAGGATTTCCTCACGGCCCATGACATCCGGCGGTCCTACAACCACGCGGCGGTCAAAACGGCCCGGACGGAGAATCGCCGGATCCAGGATATCGACACGGTTCGTCGCTGCCATCACGATGATGCCCTCATTGACGCCGAAACCATCCATCTCAACGAGAAGCTGGTTTAAGGTCTGCTCTCTCTCATCGTGGCCGCCGCCCATGCCGGTGCCTCTTCGTCTTGCCACGGCGTCGATCTCATCGATGAAGATGATGCACGGCGCATGTTTTTTTCCTTCCTCAAACAGGTCGCGGACACGGGAAGCGCCGACGCCGACGAACATTTCCACGAAATCCGATCCGGAAATGCTGAAGAACGGCACGCCTGCCTCTCCTGCAACAGCTTTCGCCAGAAGGGTTTTACCGGTTCCAGGAGGGCCCACAAGAAGAACTCCTTTCGGGATTCTCGCACCGACCTGTGTATATTTCTCCGGTGCTTTCAGGAAATCGACCACCTCAACAAGGTCTTCTTTTTCCTCTTTTAAGCCCGCAACATCGCGGAACAGGACTTTTTTGTCTTTGTCGGTGGACATATGGGCGTTGCTTTTTCCAAAATTCATCATTTTGTTTCCGCCGCCTCCACCGCCGCCCATGGAGCGGTTCATCATCGACATGCCGAAAAGAAGGATCATACCGAGCAGCAGGGCCGGCAGGACGGACGTCATGAAAATGCTGTCTCTCTGGACATTCTGCACGGTGTACGTTACATCAGCATCCTCCAGAAGGCTGATAGCTGCGTTTACGTCGGTCACGTTGACCGTATAACTGTCACCGCCCTGCTCCTGTACCACGACGGAGCCGGTCGGCACTTCTTTGTTCTGGACAATCTGCGCGGATGTCACTTTGCCGTCTTTTACGGCGGTTTCAAATTTCTGCTGACTTGGGCTGCTGCCTGCGCTGATTTTTCCGGTGATGTAGAACATGGCAAGCACGATAATCACCATAAACGCCGCGTAGAGTCCAAATCCACTGCGCTGTCTGTTCATATTTTCTTTTTACTCCTCGTCTTCGTGAAACTCCACTACTCCGATGTATGGAAGATTCCGATATTTCTGTGCGTAATCCAGACCGTAGCCTACGACGAACTCGTCCGGGATATTAAAGCAGGTATAATCTACTTTGACATCGCGCACTCTGCGCTCCGGCTTGTCGAGCAGAGTACACAGGTGTACGGATTTCGGATTTCTCTTTTTCAGGATGTCGATCAGATAGTAAAGCGTTCTTCCGGAATCGATGATATCCTCCACGATCAGAACGTCTTTTCCTTCCAGCGGCTGATCCAGGTCTTTTACAATACGGACAACTCCGCTGGACTTGGTGTCATCGCCGTAACTTGATACGGACATAAAGTCAAGGCTTACCGGCACTGTGATGCGTTTTGCCAGCTCGCACATAAAGAATACGCCGCCTTTTAAAACGCAGATCAGGTGCACTTCTTTTCCTGCGTAATCGCGGTTGATCTGGTCTGCTACTTCTTTAATTCGTCTGTCTACTTCTTCTTCGCTTAATAATACTCTGATTGTCTCTTTCATCTGTTTTCCTCCTTACCAACGCCAATCTGTATCTGCAGAACTGCTTTCGTGTCTTCCCCGACACGGCCGCTCTCTCCTCTGCGATACCCCACGACCCACCAGATCTCCGGTCCGTCGGCGAGCAGCAGAATGGAATCCCGCTCCTCTTTCGGTATCTTGGCATCAATCATATAATCTTTTAGTTTCTTTTTCCCGCCTTTTGCGTTACTCTCAGATAATCTCCGCTTCTTCTCGTGCGGAGGACAAGACCGTCTTTTATTTTATCACAGTCAAAGCATTTCGTATACTTTTTTTCTTCAATTCTTTCGGGAAAAACCGATGTTTTTTTCACAATCGTGACTGGATTTTCTGCAAATGTGAGACTTTTTTCCTCTTCCCACCCGGCCGGAACCGGAATTGGAACTTCTTCGCCGCTTTTCCTTTTCCGTTCTTCTTTTAAATGCACTCCCTGCTTTTCCAGGCGGAGCGTCTCGTATCCGCGCACGGCGGTGATTCCATACGGCAGGCAGACACTTTTTCCGACCTGCTTTTCAAAAAGTTCCCGCACAGATTCCAGATGCTCCCTGGTAAGATCCTTCCGTTTTCCCGCCAGCTGTTCCAGAACGCGCCGGATCACGTAGCGCTGCAGAAGAGGCGCTTCGCTGCTCACCGCATCACGCAGCACAACCGCATTTTTCTCTGCGGATGCATACCGCTCCATCAGCTGATCCGTCTGCTGCTCCAGATATTCCTCCGTTTCCAGCAGGTCCAGCGATGTCTGTGCCATATGCGCGGCGGCACGCGGATTGACCTCTTCGGTCAGATACGGCAGCACATGGTGGCGGATTCCGTTCCTCGTGTAAGCATCCTCTGCATTCGTGCTGTCCTCACACCAGGAACACTTCCGGCTTTCCAGTTCCTGCCGGATCTCTTTTCGTCCGACGCAGAGAAGCGGACGGATCACATTCCCCCGCACGGGGCGTAAGGAGCAAGTCCGGCCAGCGACGTTCCCCGTGCCAGGTGATGCAGCATCGTCTCCGCAACGTCATCCTGGTGATGGGCGAGCGCAATTTTCACTGCCCTCTGCTCCTTTGCGCACGCTGCAAAAACTTCCTGCCGCGCCGCGCGTCCCGCCTCCTCCGTCGAGAGATGCTTTTCTTTTGCGATCTTCTCCACGGGACAGGAATAGAGATAGAACGGAACATCATATTCCCGGCACAGATTTTCTGCAAATGCCGCATCCCGCCCGGCTTCCGCGCCGCGCAGGTTATGGTTGACGTGGACAGCCAGCAGCGAAAAGCCAAGCGGCTCCTGCAGTTCCCGCAGCAGATGAAACAGGCAGACGGAATCCGCGCCGCCGGAGAGGCCGAGCAGCACGCGTTCGCCTGCCGTTACCATATGATACTGTTCCATAAAGGCTCTTACTTTCTCTCGCATCCTTCGTTTTTACTCCTATTTTTTCCAGATTCTGGCGACCAGAACCGTCATATCATCGTGCGCGGCAGCCGCCGAGGCGCAGCACGCGTTCCAAAAGCTCCCGGGCAAATTCCCGCGGCTCGCTGTTTTTCACTTCGAGAAGAAGCTGCTTCATCTGCTCCGTCCTGTCCCCGGGCAGCGCGTCCAGCACTCCGTCCGTCATCATCACAAGATAATCACCGTCGTACAGCTTTTTCGTTGTGGTATCAAAATCCGTCTGGGAAACAAGACCTGCGGCAAGACTGGTCGACTCCACAACCTCCACCCACGTATCCCGCCTAAGGAACGTCGCGATGCACCTCCTTTCAAAAAGCTGCAGACGCCTGTGTAGAGATTAATCGAAGCAACATCAAACGTGGAAAACATCCCTTCCTTTGGCTGCAGCAGAAGCATCGAATTGATCATCCGTGCCGCCATGATCCGCGGGAATCCGGCGCGCAGGAACTGTTCAAACAGCTCCACCACCGTCTCGCTCTCCCTGTTTGCCTCGATCCCGGAACCCATGCCGTCCGACAGGCAGAGGACAAACTGGCCGTTTTCGCAGAGCACACTGTAATTGTCCCCGGAGATACTCTCCTGCTCCTTGGTGATGCGTCCCACACCGTAGAGAACCTGGAATTTCACATCCTCCTGAAACAGCACCGTCTGGTATTCTCCGCTTAAGACCTGTGCCCCGTCGCGTACCGCAACCATCGGGATTCCACACAGGGAACCGATCAGTTCCGCCGTCTGGCGAAGCGTGATCCGGCAGTGACGGCCCGCTTTGACCGTCATATAGATCTGTAAATGCTCTTTCGGCCGCTCCTGGAGCCAGATTTTCTGGACGAAAGCCCCGTTTTTCTTCATCTGGCGGCAGATTTTTTCCGAGAGCTCATCCGGCAGACTGTTGAGGCTGTACAGATCACACGCGGCGCGGTCCATAATCCCGGCGACTTCACTTAACTGTTCTGCCACCACGCGGCGGCTCTCCGCCACACGCCCCGACCAGAGCGCCGTCTGGCGTTCCTGCTGGTAGCGGTTCCAGAACAGTTCCAGAAAGCGGGAGCCGTTCAGGCAGGAGGCGTTCCATTCGCCTTTTGCACGGCTGATCTCGTCCTCATCCCCGTCGGCGATTGTCTGAAGAAGTTCCTGGCACCGCTCGCGCGTCAGGTTTCCGTACTGCTCCCAGCACCACGACGCCTTCGCACAGCGGCTACAGACTTCCTGCTGTTCTTTTTCCAGAATCTTGTCCACCCGGCCCGTCTCCGGCATCACACTTTTTGACGGCATCTGGTAAAAGCTCTCTGCCAGAACGCGGAACGAATCGGCGTAGTGCTCCATCTGCAGTTTCTGCGGATGATTGTCATAGACGGCCGCTTCCCGGCGGCTTCTTCTGGCTTCCAAAAAATTTAGCCATGTCCCCTGCTGACAGCAATGCGCCGATCAGGAACATGGCAATGATCCACTCCGGCATGTTCCGCTCCTCCTCTCTTTGTTCTGGACTTCAAAGGGGACTGCGAAATCATGCCCTTTCTTTATCTGTTTTGTTTATTTCGACTGGGATTCTTTAAATAAAATCTCATTATCCTTTACCATGCCAAGTTTTTCTCTTGCCGTTTTTTCTATGTACTCATCGGTCTGCATGTATTCTTTCAAGGCGGTAATATCATCGGTGCGCTGCTTCTCCTCTTCAATCTGGCTGTCCAGACTGGAAAGACGGGATGCATTTGCATTGACCTTCTGCTGAAGGCTGATTCCCTTTACGGTAAGGACTGCAACCAGGCAGCATAGGACTATGGTAATTGAGAACTCTGTTGTACGGCTCTTCTTTCTGACTTTTTTCTTTCGGCCAGAATTCTTTTCTTCCCTTTCTTTCATTCTTTTCTTTACCCTTGCTTTCTATTTTCCAACCATCTGCAGCCAAACTATCTGTTGTTTTTCGTCCGCAGACTTGTTTCTTTTGTTCTTACATGTGTAGTTACATCTTACCGTTCTCCCCATGAAATTTCAACCTTTTTCTCCGTTTTTTCATACTTTTTACCAGCCATTTTCCTGGAAAAGCGAGGATTCGCCCTGCTTTTTTGATTCCCTTTGCCAGAAGTTCCGGAAGAAAGCGTCCAAACGATGCGTGGTACAATGCAGCGCCCCCAAGGATGCCGCCAAACAGATACCCACGGAGAATGCCGCTGTTCTCTCCGTAAATCCGTACAAACAGATACAGCGCTGCCGCAATCCAGTAGCAGAGGTCCTCTGCAGATACCGCCGCATGGCTGTGGCGGATCAATTTCCGCGCTGTCTTGATCAGATCGTACCAGAACCCCAGGACTGCCCCCTGCCAGATGGAACAGGCGAGCAGAATCAGCTCCCGGGTGACATACGCACTCATTTTTACCGGAACAGCCGCGCAAGCGCAGACCCCTTCTTCTGCAGCGGCCCATGTTCCGTATAGACCAGGCTGTCGATGCTGCCTTCGATATCCGCCTCTCCCTTTTCCAGCTCCAGGCGGCCCACATGCAGCTCTTTTCCGCGGATGGTAAGAACACCGCAGACGGTCACGAGCAGAACTTCGTTCTCATCAAAGCTTTTCACATCCTGCACGCCGCCAAGAGAAAGTGTTTTCCGCTGTTCCAGCAAAAGGCGGTGCACCTGTTCGTTCATCTCCCCCATGCAAAAAACCTCCATACAATGGTCTATACACCCATTATATGAAGGTTTTCTCTTTTTATTCGCTGCACATGAATCCTGCCGCACTTCTTATAAGTAGCGGTAAAGCTCCTGTGCTTCTTCTTTTTTCACGGTTTCCTGCACATTCAGCACTTCTACCCTGACGGATTTACTTCCGAACTGAATTTCCAGTACATCTCCTGCCTTGACCTGTGCGGATGCTTTTGCCGGTCTGTCATTGACGAGGACACGGCCTGCATCACAGGCTTCATTGGCTACGGTACGCCGCTTGATCAGTCTTGATACTTTTAAAAATTTATCTAAGCGCATAGATTTTTACTTAGTTCATCATGTCCTTTAAAGCTTTTCCTGCTTTGAATTTCGGAGTTTTGGAAGCTTTGATTTCCATGGTCTCGCCAGTCTGCGGATTTCTTCCTTCTCTTGCTGCTCTTTCGGACACTTCGAAGGTACCAAAGCCTACCAGCTGAACTTTCTCACCTTTCTTTAATTCTTCAGATACTACATCGATAAATGCTTTTAAAGCAGCCTCTGCATCTTTTTTGGATAAATTTGTCTGCTCAGCCATAGCTGCAACTAATTCTGTTTTGTTCATGAGTTTTACTCCTCCTGTATCTTACATTTGTTTTTTACATGATACGCGGGCCCGCTGATACACACGACCTGCCCTGCCGGCTGTTTTTCTTCCGGATGATCAGTCTGTTACGTTGACCGGCTTTTTCGCGTAGCTGTATATATTTATATACTAATGCGTCTCTCTTGTCAAGAAAAAAGTCCCCCATACCAGCGGTTTTATGGCGATTTCTGCCAAAAACAGACTCTTTTCCACCGCACGGTTAAAAGAAGGATCCCTTAACAAACCGCAGCCAGTCTGCCTGCTGCGCATTGAGTGTTTTTAGTTTCTCCGTATTCCGCCCGGATATCCACGATTTTCTGCTTCCGTAGTAGCGGTTTGCCAGTTTCCAGTATTTCCACGGATAGGAAAGATAGAGGCGGAGTGTCTCGATTTCCCCCTCATCGAGCGGCCGTCTGGCGCTGTAGGCGTTTAAGATCCGTTCTGCCGCGCGCTCGCTCCAGCCGTGTTTTTCCAGAATTTTCCGCATAAAATAGCCAAGATCTGCCACCTGGAGATCGAAGTTCCACTTGTCGAAATTGACCGCCGTTTCGCCTCTGCCGTTTTCCAGCAGAATATTGTGCTGGCTGAATTCCCCGTGGCAGACGGCGCCTTCTTCGTCCGCCCGCTGCCGCAGTTTTTCATAGGAAGAAGCTTTCATTTCCGCGGCCGCCCGCTCTCCCTGTTCCAGATACGGACCGGCGCTTGCCAGCAGCAGTTTTTCGAACTCATTTTTCTTCTTTTTTGTCTGCAAATACTTTCGGATCTTTCGAATTTCCACATTGTGGCGGATGCACTCCTCCACGAGGGATTCCCTCCGGTATTCCATTTTCACCGGCAGATGAGCTGCCGTATGTAACCGCGCCAGCGCGTCCGAGGCGCGGATAAGATCCTCACTGTTTCCCGTCTCACATTCCCGGCCCGGGTACCAGTTCCGCACAATGTACGTTCCTCCGTCGTCCCCGCGCGTTGCAAGCGCTCCCTCTTCGTTCCGCAGAATCTGATCGCACCGCAGGAGCCCCGACTCCGTGATGCGGCACTGTAGAAGATACCGCTGCTCCAGTTTTTCCGCCGCCGTCCCGAACTCGCTGATCAGCTTATCCCCCTGTTCGGTGTGGCACAATAAAGCGCCCCGCACCCGCATTGTGCCGGAAGCCGTAAGACCGTAATGGGACAGCACACTCAATCCATAATCATACAAGAGCCTGACTCCTTTCCCTGTTGTGATCGTTTTTGGGGTCACGATTCAATGTATGCGTATCCGCCCTATTCCATGCATACTGGTTTCTGTTTTTTCTTTCATCCCAAAAGCAATGTTAAAAGTATTTTCTTTTTCTCTTATTTTATTGTTTTTAATTTCACCGCATGGTAAAATATTCCAAACTTGACAGGGTGAAAACACCTGTTATGGGGTTCTCTAAAATCATTTTATTTTAAGGAGGGTTTTTATGATTTTCTTACCACAGCCATCTTCCCTTTCCTACGGAGAGGGCACCTTTACAATTCACTATGACAGCCGCATTTTTCTCGACTCCGAGAGCCCGGCTGAGCTTTTTTCTGCAGCACAGCTTCTGCAGCAGGAGATTGAGACACAGACGGGATTCCGTCCTGCCATCTGCCGCCGTCATCAGCCGGTGGGATCACACCTGATCTATCTGACTGCCTCTCCGGAATTATCCCGTGAGGCTTATACCTCGCTGTCACACCGGAAAACATCACGATCTGCGGATCTCTGGAAAGCGGCGTTCTCTACGGCGTGCAGACACTCCGTCAGATGATCCGCCAGGCAGGTGCTGTTCTTCCAACCGTCCTGATCTCCGACAAACCGGCCATGGAAAACCGCGGCTTCTACCACGATGCGACCCGCGGACGTGTTCCGACGCTTTCCTATCTGAAACAGCTTGCCGACACCTTGAGCTTCTATAAAATCAATCAGCTTCAGCTCTACATCGAGCACAGCTATCTCTTCGACGATCTGACCGAGATGTGGCGCGACGATACGCCGCTCACTGCAGAGGACATCCTCGAGCTGGACCGCTACTGCAAGGGACTTGGCATTGATCTCGTTCCGTCGCTTGCAAGCTTCGGCCATCTGTACAAGCTGCTCTGCACGAAATCGTATGCACATCTGTGCGAACTGGAAGGCTCTGCTTCGGCTCCGTTCTCCTTCTATGACCGCCAGGCGCACCATACGCTCGATATCACAAACCCGGAGAGCCTCTCCCTTGCCAAACACATTCTTTCCGAATATATGCAGCTCTTCTCCTCGAAGTATTTCAATCTCTGCGCGGATGAAACGTTTGACCTTGGAAAAGGGCTTCCCGCGCACTCGCCGAGGAAAAGGGAACCACCGTCATCTACACCGAGTTTGTGACAGAGCTTGCCAACTATATCACTGAATCCGGCCGCACGCCGATGTTCTGGAGTGATGTCATCAGCCAGGAGCCGGAAGTTTACCATCTCCTGCCGAAGAACCTGATCTGCCTCCACTGGATTATGCGTCAAATGTTTCATCGGAGCGTCTGACCCGCCTTGCCAATTCCGGTGCCGAGCATCTGTATGTATGCCCTGGCGTACAGGGATGGAACCAGCTCATCAACAAGTATCATGAGGCGTATGAAAACATTTCCAGAATGGCGCGCTACGGCCATGAACGCCATGCAATGGGACTTCTGAACACTGACTGGGGCGATTACGGCCACATCAATCACCCGGACTTCTCCCGCATCGGCATGATCTACGGCGCGGCGTTCTCCTGGAATGCAGACATTCTGCCGGAGGAGGAAATCAACCGCCAGATTTCCGTGCTGGAATTTGGTGATGCTTCCGGAAAACTCGTTTCCGTGCTCGATCTTCTCTGCCATCAGGATGCGTATCCGTGGCGCACTGCCGTTATGGTACAGGAAGCACTCGAACTGCATCAGGACAAAGAAGAGGCTGCCGAACTGCTCCGCTCCTGCGCGGAAGGCGATGCGGATGCAGCAAATGCTTCAATCGACGCGCTCTGCGCCGTTCTGTATGAGAAAGCCGGCACCGTCCGCCCGGAGAACCGTCCGATGATCTATGCGTACCTGCTCGCCGCAGACGGCCTGAAAGTGCTGAACCGCCTGCTGCCGTTCCTGCGCGCTTCCCTTCTTTCCGAGGGCACTCTGCCGGAGAAAGAAGACTGTTTTGCACTCGCCGGAGATCTCGAACGGTGGCTGCACAGCTATAAAGAGCTGTGGCGCACCGTCTCCAAGGAGAGCGAACTGTACCGCATTGCCCATGTGTTCTGCTGGTATGCGGATCTGCTGCGTGATCTGAACGCATAAAACCAGCAAAAAACAAAAGAGAGCCGGGGACGGATTGTTCTGTCCCCGGCTCTCTTGTTTGCCGTTTTGGCTTTACAGCAGTGTTTTTACGTACTCTGTCAGGTATTCTTTTGTATTCTTCGCCGGATCTTTCATCACTTCTTCCAGCGCCGCGTTCAGGCATTCGCCGATTTTCGGGCCTTTCGGGACACCGAGTTCCATCAGATCTTTGCCGGAAACGGCCAGCGTTTTCAACGTAAAGCAGTCGCCGTTATCGAGAATTTCTCTGACGCACTCCCTTACCTTTCCGATCCGTTCCAGGGTTTCCTCCCGCTGGTACAGGCTTTTGGCCATCGTATCGGCTTCCTGCACGATCATCAGTTTTCCGAACAGCTCCTGGCCGAGTTTGTTCAGAATACGGCGGATCACCGGTTTCTCCGGAGCCATGCGGCAGTCATGCCAGCGGATCAATGCTGCGACCTGGCGGATGGTTTCGTTGTCGAATTTCAGACGGCGCAGAATCGCTTTCGCCATTTTCTCCCCCGCCGGTGCGTGGCCTTTAAAATGATCGATGCCAGCCTCATCCGTTGTGCGGCACGCCGGTTTTGCAATGTCGTGGAGCAGCATCGTCCAGCGCAGAATCGGATCTGCCGGAACGTGCTGCAGAGCGGCAATCGTGTGCTCACCGACATTATAGCAGTGGTGCGGATTGTTCTGCGGCGTTTTCATCAGTTCATCAAACTCCGGCAGCACAATTTTTGTAATACCCGCCTCATAGACGGCCTCCATGTACTCCGGCCGCTTCGAGATCAGCAGTTTATTCAGTTCCACACGGATCCGCTCAGCGCTGATTTTTTCAAGCGTCGGCGCGAGTGCTATGATGGCATCCAGTGTTGCCGGATCGAGTTTGAAGCCGAGCTGTGCGGAAAAGCGGAGGGCACGCAGGATCCGCAGTGCATCCTCACTGAACCGCTCGGTCGGATTTCCGACACAGCGGATGACTTTGCGCTGTAAATCCCTGATTCCATCGAACAGATCCACAAGCCCCTCTTCGTTGTTGTATGCCATCGCATTGATCGTAAAATCACGGCGGCGCAGATCCTCGGCGAGGCTGGAGGTAAAGACCACTTCTTTCGGATGGCGGCCGTCTCATACTCTCCGTCGATGCGGTACGTCGTGACCTCGTGCGCGCCGCTTCCGGCCAGAACTGTTACCGTTCCGTGCTCCAGTCCCGTATCCACGGTGCGGTCAAAAATTTCTTTTACCTGCTGTGGGGAAGCAGAGGTTGTAATATCCCAGTCGTCCGGCTCCCGCGCAAGAATCGTATCGCGCACACAGCCTCCGACCGCGTACGCCTCGAAGCCTTTCGCATGCAGGGAATCGATTACCATATTTACGCTTGGCGGCATTTTTATCTTCAAATTTGTTATCTCCTTTTTCTAAATCTGCTTTTCCAGTATAGCAGTTTCCTTTTTTTACCGCAAGTGTGGTTGCGGTTGTATTTTGGGGATTGCATGTGTATAATAGAGGTTAATAAAATTCGAAAGGGGATTTACATTTTTATGAAACTGGATCGTTACCGAAAATATGTCCGGGCCGGCGTTACTGCCTTTCTGGTACTTGCAGCGTCCATGATTTTTTACTACCTGCTCTTCCACCAGACTTCTGTGCGGACCGCCTTTCACAATGTCCTCAACATTCTCTCCCCCCTGATTGCAGCCCTGATTCTCGCCTATGTGATCAGCCCGATCATTAACTTCATAGAACAGCGGATCATCGCCAGACTCTTTGCCCGGCACGGAAAAACACAGTCGGTACGCTGTAAAAAGCTTGTGCGGGCGCTTTTGATTCTTCTGACGTACGTCTCCATGCTTTTCGCGCTGTACGGACTCATTGCGACCCTGATCCCGGAGCTGTTCTCAAGTATCACAAACATCGTCTCCAACTTCTCCAACTACGCAAACAACATTCAGGATTTTGCCACAAAAGTGCTGGCGAATTACCCGGAGATGCAGCAGACGGCAGACCAGTACATCTCCACGTTCTCCGCAAAGCTTTCCAACTGGCTGACCAATGACCTGATGCCGATGCTCCGTACGTTCCTTCTGAACCTCTCCGGACAGCTCGTCAACATGGTTACGTTTTTCAAAAACATTCTGCTTGGCGCGATCGTTGCGATCTACATGCTGTACAACAAGGAAAGCTACATTGCCAAGCTGAAAAAAGCAGTCTACGCGCTGCTCGGTCTGGATCACGGAAATGCCGTGATCCGCGACTGCCAGTATGTGAACCAGGAATTCAGCGGGTTCCTCGTTGGAAAAGTCATCGATTCGATCATTATCGGTGCCATCTGCTATCTTGTGACGAGCCTGATCGGCACCCCGTACGCACTGCTGGTCAGCGTAATCATCGGTGTGACGAATATCATTCCGTTTTTCGGCCCGTTCCTCGGCGCCGTTCCGTGTCTTCTGCTGATCCTTCTGATCGACCCTCTGCAGGCACTGTATTTTCTGATTTTCGTCGTTCTCCTGCAGCAGTTTGACGGAAACTTCTTAGGACCGAAAATCCTCGGCGAGACGACCGGCGTGTCCAGCTTCCTTATCATCATCTCGATTCTGATCGGCGGCGGCTTCTGGGGTGTCTTTGGCATGATCATCGCCGTTCCGGTCTGTGCCATTATCTGCACGGTCTGCCGCAACTTCGCCAACCGTCGTCTTGAAAAACATCACCTGCCGGATGACGATGCGTTTTACTTCCACATGGACCACATTGATCCGGAAACGAGACAGGCGATCCCATATCAGAAAAAGAAGATCGACGAGGCCGAAGTCTTCCACTTTCCGGGCTACCGGCTGCGCAAAGCGCTGACAAAGCTGACCACGGAAGAGTCTCCGGTTGATGCGCCGTATACACCGGCAAAGCCTTCGACCGAAGAGAAAAACTCAGATTCTTCCGATTCCGATCAAAAATAAATCGTATCTTACAAAAATGCTTCTGTGCAGACTGTTTCCATTCTGCACAGAAGGCATTTTCTTATTTTTGCTTTTTATTTCTCGATTACAACCGTGCTGAGTGTCTCTGCCGGAAGATCGACACGCATGATATGTCCGTTGACACGCAGGAAACAGCCGGAATCCTCTTTTGTGCGGTTCAGCAGGATCACAACGTAGCTTCCGTCTGGATTGACTGCGGCCGTTACATCCAGGTTTGCTCCGTATTTGCTCCAGCCGATGCGTTTTGCACCCGGAGCAATATATTTGGAAATATGGCCGATGTAGTGGTACATGATCGGTTTGCGGTAATGGAAATCATCATCCACAATCAGACCTGAGGTGAATCCCATCGGTACGTGGCGCGGGCCGCCGTCTTTGTCTACGAGGAAGTTCCAGTCGATCCAGCGGTTCATGCCGGCGTCAGGTTTCCGATCATATCGTGTGCATAATCTGCGGCGTCAAGGTAATCGACGTACTCTGGTGTCTGGAAGTTCACCGGTCCGAAACCACCGTCGCCAAAACCGATTCTGCCCGGCATGTGAAGGGCACAGCACTCGGAAAGCATGAAGGTTTTGTCCGGGTATTTCTGTTTCATCAGCTCAACAGCCTCGAAGTGGTCGCCGGAATACCAGTGGAATGCGATACCGGCTACCATGTCCATGGTCTCCTCGTCAAGGACGGTCAGAACGTGCTCGATCATACGCTCTTTGTTGTGATCCCAGATGAAGATGCCGATCTTGTCCGTCAGGCCTGCTTTTTTCATCTCCGGATACAGATAATCTTTCAGGTAGGTTTTGGACTCTTCCGGTGTCCATACGCAGCTGTCCCAGGTGGTAGCTGCTACGGTCTCGTTCTGCAGGCTCAGCATCGTCACCGGGATTCCCTCATCGAGGTATGCCTGCAGATATTTTACGACGTATTTTGCCCAGCTTCCGTAATACTCCGGTTTCAGGCTGCCGCCGTGGTTTCTCTGCGGAATCTCTTCCGGAACCGGCATTCCCATTGCACCGTAAACAGCAGCATCATTCTTTGCGATCTTCGGTGCAGTTTTCCACTGATACGGCGGAGACCACGGCTCATCAGAACACTGATCGGCTCTGCGGAGATTTCGATGGCTTTTTTCAGCATCGGAAGGACATATTTGCGGTCGCGGTCGATCGAGAAGGTTGCCAGATCCGGGTCTGCGATCGGGTCTGCGACTGCCTGATACTCCTCAAGGGAATAGTCACAGCTGTCGATCGGCACGCGGACAAATCTTGCATGAAGGCCGTCCGGTCCGAAAATATCCTGTAATGCCTGATTCTGTGTTTCCTCATCCATACGGGACAGCAGGTATGCGCTGCTCTCGGTCATGCGCCGCCGAAGCCTCGATGGTCTGGAACGCAAAGTCCGGATACAGGTTGATGACGTTCGACTCAATCATTTTTACGTTCTTGGACTCGTCTTCCGGTGCCAGCGCTTTTTCCCAGGTTTTTGCTTCCCCTTTTACATGGTACGTTGTAATCTGTTTTGCTTTCATTTTCCACACTCCATTTTTCACATGTTTTGCGGCATTTACTGAAAATCCGCTGTTTCATGCTTCCACTATACCATGCTCTCTTCTTCTTGTTTAGTGCCTTTTTCGGCAGAAAATTAGGGCATTTCCGCTTTTCTGATTCTTACCCACTGGCCCATCGGGCGGTCTCCTTTTTCCTTTTCATACCGCTTCTGCATTTCCTTCATGCTGCAGCCGTACCGCTCCTTAAACAGACGCGACACCGACTTGTAGTTTTCGCAGCCGTGTTTCGGCAGAAGTTCCATGATCCGCGCCTCGGGATGCTGCAGGTCGCGGCAGATCCGATCGAGCCGGATTTCATACAGATACTGGTAGGCCGTCAGACCGAGGTACCGTTTCAGGAGCTTCGACAGATAATTCGGCGTATAACCAAAGTGCTCCGCGACCTGCGCCACCGTCAGCTTTTTGGCGTAATGCTCCTCAATATACCGCATGACCTCGCGGATCTGCTGTACGGCCTTCTGATTCTGCGGAATGTGTTCTTTTCCGATCCGCACCGCATAGTCCACCAGTAAGCGGTACAGCGCTTCAAGAAGAAGGCTGTCGAATTTTAACTGATACCCTTCTTTCTGCGCACCGTACACCTCGTCCATCTCCCGGAGAACTGCTTTGAATTCTGCGAGTTTTTGTTTTTCCGCCTCACTGGCCGGTCTTTCATCCACAACAAAGTAAAGATGATCGTAACGCTCCATGTACTGCAGCAGCATCTCGTACGGAACCTGCAGGACGATGGCCTGATTCGGATAGCTGTCACGGCATGGATCGTGCCGGAGTTGATGACGAGAAGTTCATCTGCCCCGATCTGCCGCTCGCCGCCGTCACCGAAACGCACTTTCAGACGGCCTTCCAGAAGATAAATGATCTCCAGATCGTTGTGCCAGTGCGGCGGGTTGCTGTAGCCGCCGTCGTCGATGCTGTGGAAAAAGCGGATGCCGATATCCCCGTTTGCCGTAATCCATTCGAAATTGCTCTCCATGGTGCCCTCCCGTTTCTTGTCTTTTCGTGTATACAGACGAAGCGCGTCTGAACTTTCTGTTCGTTCAGGCGCGCTCCTTCTATTATCCTTTCTGCTACAGGGACATGGTAATTTCCCGCCCTGTGCGGTGGTATTTCTGAAAAGTGACTCCGGACGCCTTCATCATCCGTTTCGATGCGATCACGGACGGGGTGTCCGCGTACTTGTCGCAGTCGTAGATCACCGTTTTGATTCCCGCCTGGATAATCGCCTTGCAGCACTCGTTGCATGGGAACAATGTCACATACAGCTTGGCTCCCTCGAGGCTTCCACCGCGGTAATTCAGGATGGCGTTCAGTTCACTGTGCGTTGTGTAAAGATACTTGTTTTCCAGCGGATTTTCACTTGTCTTTCCCCACGGGAACTCGTCGTCCGAGCAGCCTTTCGGGAAACCGTTGTATCCCATGGACAGAATCTTGTTGTCCTCGCTCACAATGCAGGCTCCCACCTGGGTGTGCGGATCCTTCGAGCGCATACCGGCAAGCTGGGCAACTGCCATGAAATATTCATCCCAGGAAATATAATCCTCTCGTTTATCGCTCATACCCATTTCCCCTGTGTTTTCTTAACGTACTTTGCTTCCGCTCTTATTTCGTACCGAAGATACGGTCTCCAGCATCGCCGAGGCCTGGTACAATGTAGCCGTGCTCGTTCAGATGGTCATCCAGTGCTCCGACGAAAACATCGACATCCGGGTGAACCTCATGCATTTTCTCGATTCCTTCCGGAGATGCGATGATGCACATGAAGTGGATCTTCTTTGCGCCTTTTTCTTTCAGCATGGTGATGGCTGCCGTTGCAGAACCGCCGGTTGCCAGCATCGGGTCGGTTACAAATACTTCACGGCTTGCGATGTCTGACGGAAGTTTGCAGTAATACTCAACCGGTGCCAGGGTTTCCGGATCACGGTACAGACCGATGTGTCCGATTTTTGCTGCCGGAATCATAGCCAGCATACCTTCTACCATACCAAGACCGGCACGGAGGATCGGCACAACTGCCATTTTCTTTCCTTCGAGCTCTTTTACGGTTGTTTTGCAGATCGGGGTTTCAATTTCAACGTCTGTGAGCGGCAGCTCTCTGGTTGCCTCGTAGCACATCAGCATTGCAATCTCGCTGATCATCTCGCGGAACTCCTTGGAGCTTGTGTCTTTCTTTCTGATAATACCGATTTTGTGCTGGATCAGCGGGTGATCCATGATGACTGTTCTTGCCATTTTCCCTTCTCCTTTGTTTTGTTTAAAATTTATTCATTTTCGCCTTCATGCTCAATCAAGTGAATACGGCGTTCGTGACGCTCTTCTCCGGAAAATGGAGTGTTCAGGAAGGTTTCTACGATTTTGATTGCAAGGCCAGGGCCTACAACGCGTCCTCCCATCGCCAGTACGTTGGCATCGTTGTGCAGGCGGGTTGCCTCTGCGCAGAAGCAGTCGGTGCAGAGTGCTGCACGGATTCCTTCCATTTTGTTTGCCGTGATAGAAATGCCGATTCCGGTTCCGCAGATCAGGATTCCCTTATCACACGTTCCGTTCTGGATCGCATGGCCTACTTTTCTGGCGTAAACCGGATAATCAACTGCCTCGTTGCTGTAGCATCCGAAGTCCTGATATTCCAGTCCCTGTTTGTCCAGATATGCTTTTACCTCCTGCATCAGCTCATATCCGCCGTGGTCGCATCCTAAAGCTATCATTGTTCTTCCTCCTCTTTCAGCCGCGCAAGAACACCTTCAATCAGGAATTCCAGCGCTTCATAACATTTTCCGTATTCGGTAAGCGGTTCCCCGTAAAGGGCGGGGATGTCTCCTGCCAGCCGCAGAAATCCGGCGATCGTCTGCAGATGGGGCGCATCCGGGAAGTCCTCACGGATCTTTTCCCTCTGACTGTCCTCCATCACAAGAAGCAGCGTGTCGTCGTTGATGTCCTCCGCGGTAAGCGGTGTGGTGGTGTGGTCTTTGGCCGAAAGCCCGTTGCGCGCAAGCACTGCCTCTACCTTCTGGTTGACCGGCTGCGGAAACAGAACGACAAGCCCGCGGGAACCAATTTCCATCGGCCACGGAAGCTCTTTGCTCTGCAGAATCGCCTTCGCCATCGGTGCGCGCGCGGTATCGTCCGCGTCCACAAATAAAATCCTGCTGTAATGTTTCACTGTTATACCTCTGCTACTTTGTGGCCTGCGGCTTTTAACAGGCGGTTCATGATCGCCTGCCCCATACGCGGGGTGTCGAAAGCCTCGGAATAAATCACCTCCACGCCGTCCTCATCGAAGTCGCGCAGAATCGCAAACAGGTGATGCGCGATCGTCTCATCTTCGGCGCGCAGCCCGATGCTCTTGATATCTCCTGTGGTGTACTGCTCCCGTGTCTCATCGGTGCAGATTACGCCCACTTTCTTTCCTGCCTTTTCCTGTTCTGCGGCAAGGCGGTTGATTTCCGGAATCACCCGTTCCATCTCGCCCTGGATAATCGTAAGGTCTGCCTTCGGCGCATAATGTTTGTAGCGCATGCCCGGTGCCTTCGGACGCACATGGCTGTCCTCCGCAAGGATTCCCGGATCGACACGCACGGTTCCAAGCACTTTTTCCAGCATCTCTTTGTTGTAATAGCCCGGGCGGAGAATCGTCGGAATCTCCTCTGTAAAATCGACGATAGTGGATTCGAGGCCGATCTCGCGTCTCCTCCGTCGATGATACAGTCAATTTTGTCCCCAAGATCCTCGATCACATGCTCGGCTTTCGTCGGACTCGGCCGGCCTGATGTATTGGCGCTCGGTGCTGCGATGAAGCCGCCTCCGGCTAAGATCAGTGCGTTTGCCACTTTGTTGCTCGGATAGCGCACGGCTACGGAGGTAAGGCCTCCCGTCGTCTCGAGCGGAACGGCATTTGTTTTCTCAAAAATCATCGTCAGCGGTCCCGGCCAGCATGCGGCTGCCAGTTTGCGTGCACTCTCCGGCACGTTTGCCGCTACGGTTTCGAGATCCTCCATTCTTCCGATGTGGACGATCAGCGGGTTGTCCGACGGACGGCCCTTTGCCGCATAAATTTTCTCGGAAGCTTTGGCATCCAGCGCATTTCCGCCAAGACCATATACGGTCTCGGTCGGGAATGCCGCCAGACCGCCGTTTTTCAGAATCTCTCCTGCTTTTTCGATCGCGCTCTGATCTATGTTATCTTCTGTCATCCTGGCAATCCATGCCTCATATGTTTCTTCCTTCTTTCCATCTGTTCCAGCGCACAGTGTTTCCATCTGCGCACACTGTTTTGATTATACCATTTTCCGGCGCAGTTGAAAACCCTTGATTTAAAGAAGCTCTTTTAACTGAGCCGTGCGGTACGCCTCGATCAGTTCCTTTAATTCACGGATGCGCTGCCGGATCTGCCGTCCCTGATCCGTATCGCCGACTAACTGGCGCTTCATGTTGTACCGCACCGCCACCTGGCGGGAGACAATATCCTTCTCCTCCCGGATTGCTTTTTCCGTCGATTCAAACGGCTCGTGCGCGGTGAGGCTGAGGCCGTACGAGTTGTAAATCAGCGTGTAACCCGCGATGCCGGTTTCTTTGTGGTACGCCCTGCAGAAGCCGCCGTCGATGATCAGCACCTTGCCGCCGCATTTGACCGGCTTTCACCGGCACTCTGGTGTACCGGGACGTGGCCGTTGATAATATGTACATTTTCACCGGCAAGCCCGAACTCCTGTAAGATCCGGTCCGCCGTCTCCTCTTTCTCGATCAGGCGGTAATACGCGTTTTTCACCTCGGTCCAGGTCTCTTTTTCTGCGAGGAAATACCGCTCAAATGTTGTCATCTTGTCGCGGCCGTACAGCGGGGAATTCGGCGCGGTCCACAGATACCACAGCGTATTGCGGCCCTGCTCCCGTTTTTTCGGATCGCGGCTTACAAATGCGCGGCGCACGTTGTGCTCGAGGATATCGTACAGTGCTTTTCCCTTGTATTTCTTTCCGTCGACCTGTACCTCTTTTAAGGTGCCGTCCTCATTCATCGGCATGCAGCCGTGGTACAGCAGATTTCCATTGTAGACGCGGTAGAGGCTTCCTTTTTTGAGCAGGAAATCGACGTGCGCCTGCAGTTTTTCGCTGTTTCGGAAGGCGAAGATCAGCTTATCGAGCACTTCTGCCTCTTTTTCTGTCAGCTCGTCCGGATGCGCCGGGTCGATCGTCGGAAAGCTCTTGTCGCGCAGAGCATACGTTTTCTCCCCAATCGTCACCGTTCCGTTCTGGTAATCGATCTGTTCCAGCAGACGGCGGTTTTCCATGCCGTATTCCGGGTTTTCACGGATCAGACGGTTCTCGAGCTTTAACTGCATCACGGTGATGGCCTTGTGCATGCGGCGCTCCAGCATCTGCTGGGAATTTCCGCTGTCCTCGCCGCCTTTTGCGGCAAAGCATTCGCACGGATCATCGCCGTACGTCTCGAGAGCAAAGGTGGCAAGCGGAAGCATATTGATGCCGTAGCCGTCCTCCAGCACATCGAGATTGCCGTAGTGGAGGCAGATGCGGATCGTGCTGGCCACGCACGCCGGCTGGCCGGTCGCAGCGCCCATCCAGAGCACATCGTGGTTGCCCCACTGGATATCGAGGGAATGGTAATTCATCAGGCAGTCCATGATTTTATACGGCTCCGGACCGCGGTCAAAGATGTCGCCGATGATGTGGAGATGATCGACAACGAGCCGCTGAATCAGCTCTGCCACGGCGATGATGAAGTTTTCGGCGCTGCCGATTTCGAGGATGGTCTGGATGATCGCCTCGTAGTATGCTTCTTTATCGAGCACCTCCGGCTTTTCGGTGATCAGCTCCTCGATGATATAGCCATAATCCGCCGGCAGGGCTTTCCGCACTTTGGCGCGGGTGTATTTGGAAGAAACGATTTTGCAGACGTCGATCAGGCGGTACAGCATGACCTTGTACCAGTCATCGATATCCTCCTGCTGCTTTTTCTCCATCTCCAGGCGCTCTCTCGGGTAATAGATAAGGGTTGCAAGCGCACGTTTTTCCGAAATACCGAGCGTGTGGCCGAAGACATCGTCAATCTTCTTTCGCACGGCACCGGAACCGTTGCGGAGTACATGAGAAAAGGCTTCGTATTCGCCATGAATATCCGAAAGGAAATGCTCCGTGCCTTTGGGAAGGTTGATAACGGACTGCAGATTGATGATTTCGGTCGCTGCTTTTTCGATGGTCGGGTACAATTCTGCGAGATATTCCAGATAATTTTTTTCGTTTTCCATGAGGACCTCCTGCCTGGGTTGTTTTTTCTTATTTTATAACGAACTCACCCTCGGCACAACCCTTTTTCTTCTTTCGATACATCGGGTGCGTCCCCTCGTGGAAAATATAATAGCTCACATAATCTGTGAGAAAAATTCCCACTGCCGAGAGCAGATACCAGATCCCGAAAAACCACGGGCAGATCAGCCCATCGCAGAAGGAAAACGGCAGCGCACTGTAGTCCCACATACGGTAATGCAGCACCCGCAGGGAAAACATTCCCGAATACAGTTCGATGGCCGTGATCAGAACCGCAGATACCATCATCTGAAACGCCAGCGGAAAGCGGCGCAGCCCGGCGTCTTCCAGCATTCCGATTCCTGCAAGGGACAGTCCTCCGGCAATGCCCATCAGGCGGAAGCTGTAACCGCGGTAAGTGACTTCGATGGCAATATAAATACAGTAGCCCAAAAGAAAAAACAGCAGATACTTCTTCGCTTTCATTCGTTTTTCTCCCATTCTAATTGAGAATCTTTTCTCTTATTCCCAGTATCTCTGTCTTTTCTCTTTTTATCCGCTTGCATTTTTTCTTTTCCATGTTACAATACTTTCATGTTTCGAAAGAAGTTTCGAATAGAAAGGACAGAAAAAAGAATGGCATTTAACCCAATAAAGTTAATGGAATTAAAAAATCTGAGAAACCGTTTCGCCCAAAACCACCCGAAGTTCGTAAATTCATGAGCGATCTCGCATCCTCGCAGATCGAGGAGGGAACGATTCTCGAAGTCACGGTGAAAAAACCGGACGGCCGAACGATGGTTTCCAATATCAAGGTGACTGCTTCGGATCTTGAAATGCTGCAGGCAATCAAACAGATGTAACATATTTTTCGTGGCAAAAAGCCGCTTTCGACGAGCGGCAGGCTTTTGGACACACGATATTCCTCGAGATACTGCGTCACCGTCTTTCCCGTCATTTTCCGGAAGCGGCGGCAGCAGACCTCGCGGGACAGATGCACCTGCTCACCAAGCTTTTCGAGCGAAATCACGGATTCTTACCATTACTCCGATGCATTCCTGACGATCGAAGCGCCGTTCTACTTCCTGCTCGGCCTTCTCGCCGTCTACCGCACCTCGATTCAGAGTATGCAGAACGGACGCGCACCGTTTGCCGCATGCATGATCGAGCTTGTGATGCGTCTTGCTGCTACCGTCTGGCTGTCACGCTTCTTAGGCTACACTGCCGTCTGCATCGCAAGCCCGCTTGCCTGGTTCGGTGCAATTGCACTGCTGATTCCAGTCTACTATCGGATGATGATAAAGCCTGTAAAAACAGTGTAATCAAAATTGGTCCACCGGATATTGATATGCCTGGCAACGCAAAACCCGGAATCCTTTCGCTCCTCTTCTGAGGTCTTGAAAAGATTCCGGGTTTTTTATTTTGCTGTTTTCTCTTCCCAGATTGTCTCCAGATTTTTTCCATCAATCCAGATACAGCGGTACACCCGCTTCATCTGCTCATCCAGTTCCGCTTCCCGGTCCGTCTTTACAATCACATGGCCGATCCGGTCAGTTCCATCTGCCATGCAGAAACTTCATGCCCCTCCGGATAATCCAGGACAAGCTCCAGCCCTTCCTGACGCAGACGTTCGACCTGATCCCGGTCGATTTGTGTGATGGTTCCGCTTACCGGACTCAGCAGCAGTTTTGCCATGCACGGGCAGCTTTCCGTCTGCTGAAAATCCGTTTCTTCCCCGAGGGCGCTTTTGATCATCTGCTCATAAAAATCAAATCCGTAATACGTTGAAATCAGTTCCGGAATGCAGGTTGCCCCGGTTCTTCCGCCCATTTCAATGATCCAGACCTTCTCTCCGTCCACAAAGACATCCGCATTGACGGAGCACTGATCGGCACCGGATGCGGTGACGGCCAGCTGCATCTGGCGGGCAATTTCTTCCCGCAGTGCCCCGCTGCATCCATACGGAAATGCGTGGCCGACCGGAACGGTCGTGTGTGCACCGCGGTATACAAATTTCGTGTGCGGTGCCAGAAAGACCAGTTTGTGGTTCTGCACAAATCCATCCACGCCGATCTCCGTTCCGCGGAGGAATTTTTCAACCAGCACATAATCTCTTGCCGAACCGTTTCTCGCATTTTCATACGCTTCTTCGATCTGTCCGGAATGCTCCACCACGGTAATTCCGCGGCTTCCTGAACTGTCCACCCGTTTTACGACAACCGGGTATCCAAGCTGTTCTGCGGCTTTTTGTGCCTCCTCTGCGCTTCTTACCCGCATCCCGTCTGCCGCGGAAACGCCGCCCTGCCGGAATGCGTCTTTCATCTTTGCCTTATCGGTCAGAATTTCCGCCGCCTCATACGGAATGCCGGACAGATGCATCTTTTCACAGACATAGCCGATTGTGCTGACGGCCACATCGGTTCCCGATGTACAAATTCCGTCGATCTGTTCTTTTTCCGCCGCCGCAAGAATCGCTTCTTTATCCCGCGTATTCAGTTCATAAATTTTATCTGCAAGTGCAAAACCCGGATAATCGCCGGGAATACTCACTACGATCGTGTAAAGACCCATTCTGCGTGCAGTCCGGATCAGCGGCACCTGGTAAATACCGGCACCTAAAATCATGATTTTTTCACTTTTTTTCTTCCTCATCAGATACGTTAATGGTTTCCCGCACAATATACTGCGGCGTGCGGTTCAGAATCAGAATCATCTTTCCGAGGTATTCTCCGATGATGCCGAGCACCATCAGAATCAATCCGGAAAAAACAACGATGGCGCAGATCGTCGAAGACCAGCCAACCATCACGGTCGGATTGATGAGCTTTCGGATGGCAATCATGATGGCTGCCAGAAAACCGCCGGCTGCAGAAACTCCGCCGAGAACGGACGATATGCGAAGCGGAATTACAGAATAGTTCCAGTAGGCAAGCCACAATTTGATCAATTTCTTTAACGTATAGTTGGAAGTTCCCACTGCACGTTTGAAATGCTCCACCTCTACATTTCCGATTTTGTGTGTCGTGCGGTAGAAAATGCCGTCAATATAGGGATTGAAGCTGTCGTATTTTACCACCTCGTCCTTGATCTGGCGGGTAATCATCCAGAAATTGCTGGAAACGATGTCTTTTGGCCGTCCGAGAAGAATCCGGGAGGAAACTTCGTTCAGTTTGCTGGTGACATTTTTCAGGAACGAATTTTTCCGTTTCGGATAGCAGCCGTAAACCAGATCGTATCCTTCTTCCATCTTGTGGATCAGTTTGCTGATCTGGGACGGATGTGTCTGCATGTCATCGTCCATGCCGAGAATAAAATCTCCTTCGGTGTAGTGGAGTGCCGCCATCAGCGCATTGTGCTGGCCGAAATTGCGCAGCAGGTTGATGCCCTTGACATTCTGATACTGCTCACCGAGCTTCTTGATCTCCCCATACGTATTGTCTTTCGGGGAACCGTCGTTCACCAGGACAAATTCGCAGTCATATCCGTCCATTTTCTTGAATTCTTCCATCACCATCTCTACAACTTTCCGGATCGTTGCCTCGGAATTGTAGCATGGGATGACTATTGAAATCAGTTTCATTTTTTTCCTCCATCGGTATCGTTCAGAATGCAGTCATAGAACAGCGGCGTGCCTCCGGTATGGATAAAAGCACATCGCAGTCCTGTAACTGATGTTCTTCTATGTACTGCTTCATTCCCCAGAATGCCTTTCCGGTGTACGTCGGATCCAGCGGAAGGCCGTTCCGGCAGAACTCTTCCCGGATCACCTGTAAAATCCGCTCATCGTACTGGCCGTATCCGCCCTGGCGGTATCCCATTTCCAGATGAAGTTCACTCTCCCATCCTTCCGGCAGCACGAGATGATTCTTCGCAAAATAATCGGAAATGCCGCTCTCCATGATGCGGATGGCTCGGTCGTACTCGCGGGATGAAATCGAAAGGCCGATGATCTGCTCCGTTCCCTGCTCGAGCAGTTTTCCGCTTACCAGGCCGCACTGGGTCGAGCCGGTTCCGGATGCTGCAAAGATATGAGAAAAAGAAATGTTCTGTTCTTTCTCCCACGCAAGAATCTCGCGGTAGCCGTCCACGTAGGCCTGTACCGGTGTGCCTTCATTGCCCGTTCCGAATTTATCCCCGAAAATATAATATGGGTGATATCCCTCTTCTGTCAAACGGTTCATCGTCTGCTCGACGGTCTGTGCAATCTCTGTTTTTCTGCACGGAATGACTTCGGCTCCGAGCCATTTCATCAGACGGCTGTTGTTGGTTTCGATCGGTTGTTCCTCGTTTTCTTCGGAAGAACAGATCATATAGCATGGAATTTTCTCGGCACAGCACAGATTGGCCAGCACGCGGCAGAGGTTGGATCTGCTGTTTCCGTAGATGATCATGCAGTCTTTGTTTTTCTCCTGCATATCCTGGAAAAAAGCACGTCCGATGCGGACTTTGTTTCCGCCTAAGGAAAACGGAAGAAGATCCTCCCGCTTGCAGTACAGGCGGACGCCTCTGTCGTTTGGAAATTCCAGTTTCTGAATTGGTGTCTGTATCATTGTTTCTCCTCTTTTATTCTTGTTTCAACTCACAGTCGGTATTTTCACGGAGTCTGACATGCCGAAAATAGTTCGACTGTGACTTGCCTCATGTCAGTGGAGGATACCGATTTTTCTCCGCCCGCCACTGCCGTTATGTTTCTTTTAATAATTCATCCCACCGCTTTAGAAGCTGGGGACTTCTTGTCTACTGGTGTTAAATTCCGGCATGTACCGGAAGCTTTTCCCTATTATAGACTATTTTTCTCTGCGTGGCAAGCCATGCCGGAAACAGGAAAAGTCCGCCGGTTTTTGTTTTCACATCTGCCGACGGGCTTTGGGGATTTTTTACGTATTCTGTTTTTTCGTCCGGGATCTGTTCAGGCTTCCTGCGGTGCGGCAAGATTGGCCACAATCCGCGCCACCTGCGCTATTTCCGGGATTTTTGTGTACTCGGCGCAGCTGTGTACCTGATTCATCGAGGTTGCGATGACAAGCCCTTCGATGCCGTGCTGTGCAAAGACGTTGTTGTCGCTGCCGCCGAAAGTTTTTTCGAATGCAGCGGTCAGGCCTTCTTCTGCAACGGCGCTCTCGTAATGCCTTGCGGCATCGCTTGTCAGCGGCGTCTCATACGCATGGATATTCAGCTTTTCTTCCCAGACCAGCTTCGCACCAATCTTCTCTGCTTCCTGCTGGAAGGTTCTGTAATATGTTTCCAGAAGCTCCATCGCCGTCTCGTGGTTCAGACTTCGAATTTCGCCTTCGATCACGCAGCTTTCCGAAACGATGTTGGTACCGGAGCCGCCGCCGATTTTTCCGATGTTGGCAGTGGTACTTTCATCCACGTGGCCCTGCGGAAGCTGTGCGATTGCGTGGGCGGCCGCTGGATGCTGTTGATGCCGTCCTCCGGGTGGAAACCGGCGTGGGCGGCTTTTCCCTGGATTTTCGCCGCGAAGGAAACGAGTGTCGGTGCCGCGTAGGCGGCTGCACCGATCGCGCCGCTTAAATCCAGAACGTATGCTTCTTTTGCCTGCACCTGGCTGTAGTCAAAGGCATTTGCGCCTTTGCAGTACAGCTCCTCACCAGTCGAGATCAGGATTTCGATCGGGCGGTGCGGTATTTTGGTCTCGATGAGGTGGCGGACAGCTTCATAGATGGCTGTCACACCGGCGAGGTCGTCGGCGCCAAGAACCGTCGTGCCGTCGCTCGTTACGGTTCCATCCTCATGGGAGACGGCTTTTTTGCCTTTTGCAGGCTCAACAGTGTCCATGTGGGCCGCAAAGAGAACCGGGGCTCCTGCAAGGCTGCCCGGAATGCGCGCGAACAGATTGCCCGCATTGGAGCCGGTCTGCTCCTGCGTATGATCTTCTGTAAGCGTAACCCCGATTTCGGCGAATTTTATTTTTAAGGTGTCCGCCATCTCGCGCTCCTCTAAGGACGGCGAATCGATAGATACCAGCTCCGCAAAAAAATCAGCAATTCTTTTCTCATCTATCATAATCTTTTCTCCTGCTCTTTGGCTGTGTCCGCAATTTAAATAACATACTCAGGCTGCGCCATAATATGCATCTTGCTGAAGAACTCCCGTGTTCTCTGATTCTGCGGATGCTCGAATACTTCTTTCGGTGTTCCGTCTTCTACTACGTGTCCTTTATCAAGGAAGATCACACGGTTCGACACATGGCGGATAAAGTTCATCTCATGGGAAACCAGAAGCATTGTATATCCCTGTGCCGCAACTTTTTTAATAACATCCAGAACCTCTCCAACCAGCTCCGGGTCAAGGGCTGAGGTCGGCTCGTCGAGCAGCAGAATCTGCGGTTTCATGGCGAGAGCTCTTGCGAGTGCCACCCTCTGCTGCTGTCCGCCGGACATATGTTTCGGATAGTGGTTTGCCCATTTTTCCATGCCGACCAGTTTCAGTTCTTCTAATGCAATGGCTCTGGCCTCGTCTTTTTTCATCTTCTTGACAACAATCAGGCCTTCCATCACATTTTCCAGTGCGGTTTTCTTCTCAAACAGATTGAACCGCTGGAACACCATTCCTGTGTTCTGTCTTAAATACAGAAGCTCTTTCGGTTTCCGCTCGGAAAGGCCGATCACCTTGTCCCCGATCGTCACCGTTCCCTTCTCCGGTGTCTCAAGGCGGTTGACGCAGCGCAGAAGCGTTGATTTTCCGGTTCCGGAAGGACCGATGATTCCCACAACATCGCCCTGTTTGATCTCGAGGCTGATGTCGTCGAGCACCACGTTGTCGTTATATTTTTTTGATAAATGATCAATTTTTATCATTTTTCTTACCCTCCCCGTTTGCGGACGCCAGCTCTACCTGGTCCGGAATCCGGATTTTATTTTCAATTACGCGGATGATCTGCTCGATCACCAGCGTTACCAGCCAGTAAATGATGGCCAGTGAAACGTAAACTTCAAAGTAGCGATACGTTCTTCCTCCAATAATCTGGCCCTGTGCGGTAATCTCGACAACAGCGCAGGTAAAGGCAAGAGACGTTCCTTTGATGATACTGATAAAAGAGTTTCCAAGGGTCGGAAGCGCAACCTCAAAGGCCTCCGGCAGAATGATGCGGCGCAGTGTCTGCGGATACGTCATGCCGAGTGCATGTGCTGCTTCGATCTGGCCCGGGTCAACGGACTGCAGGGCCGAACGGATAATCTCAGCCATAAAGCCCGACTGGTTCAGTCCCAGAGCGATCATCGCATAGACGAAACCGGAAATATTGGCAACCGCCAGATTCGTTCCGAACTGCTGGTTGATTGCCTTGAACATCATGGGAATACCAAAGAACGCAACGTACAGCTGTACGATGACCGGCGTGCCGCGGAGCAGTGAAATCAGAAGATTCGTAATCTGCGTCAGCACTCTGATTTTTTCATTTTGATGATCGCCATCACAAGTCCCAGTCCCAGTCCGATCAGCATAGAAACCACGGCCAGTTCCAGCGTGATCGGCAGCTTTGTCAGCAATTCTGGTATGGATGAAAATACCAGTGAAACGTCAAATAATTTTCCCATGATTTTTTTCCTCTCTTACACGTATTTTTCTACCAGTACACAGGTAAAGCCAAGATTTTTCTTCAGCTTTTTCGGCTCTTCGTCTTTCTTCGGTGCATGGTGGTCGTATACCGACAGGTCAGCGTCCGGATTCAGTTTGTAGCCTAATTTCTCATAAAAGCCTGCGGCGCGGTCCTGGCTCGTGATGACGATGTGCTCGACACCGTATTCTTTCAGCCATTTCTCAGCGGCTTCGATCAGCACGCGGCCGTATCCGCTTTTCTGTTTTTCTCTGACAACACAGACACGCTCGATTTTTCCTGTCTTTTCCGCCGGAAATGCGATGCGGCAGCCGGCTACCGGCTTGTGATCTTCTGTCAGCAGAATCGCCTGCAGATCATCTTTGCTCTCGTCCTGTCCGAATTCCAGTTCAATCGGAATGTTCTGTCCCAAGCAGAACGCATCGGTTCTGACGTAATCATATGCTTTGTATTTCCACTCTTCGCTTCCCTTTTCTACCCGGTAAATTTCTGCCATGTTTTTCGCTCCTTTTAGAATCGGGAAACGGATGTTCTCGATCCGCTTCCCGTCTGTTTTGTAATCTCTTCTGTTCTTATTTCGAAAACGATATTCTAGTTTGGTGTCTCATCAAAGTATTTCTCGTCCGGGCTGGTGTCCACGCGAGATACTCGGTTGTGATCTTGGAAAGAGTTCCGTCTTCTTTCATCTCTTTTAAGGCTTTGTCAACATCCTCGCGGAGTGCTGCGCCCTCTTCGTTCTTTCCAAACAGGAAGTAGGTATTGTTCTGCGGGAACAGGAAATCTTCGGTCTCCTCGTCGATCTCGTTTGCTTCCAGCTGACCTTCCAGTCCGAACTGCGGAAGCAGGTTGTCGATGATCGGTCCGTCGTCGATTGCCACATCAGCGGTTCCATCTACGATGTGCTGGTAGCGGACCTGGAAGTTTGCATTGGAATATACGATATTGATCTGGTGATCCGGGTTGTCTGTATTCCATTTTTCCAGTGCATTTGCGGTAAGGCTTCCTGCACTCAGCTCAATTTTGTATCCGCGGTCTGCCAGATCGGTAAGAGAAGTCAGCGGCTCATCGCCGGTTCTCTGAATGTATTCGTTGAAGCTGGTTTTATATGGTAAAGAGAAGTAGTAGGATTCTGCTCTCTCATCGGTATATCCATAGTTGTTGACTGCGATGTCGTACTGACCGCTCAGCACACCCTGCAGTGCATCTGCCTGCTCAATTTTCAGTTCATACTGCGGAAGGCGGTTGAACACTTCTTTTACGATATCGATATCGACACCGGTCAGCTCGTTGTCATCATTTACGTAAAAGTACGGTGCCAGTGTGCCGCTTGTTACAGCTTTGATCACTTTTTTCTCACCGGAATCCGATGCGGAGCTGCCTTCTGCGGAAGATGATGCTGCGGAACCGCTGCTGCTTCCTGCACTTGCTGATGCATTGCTTCCGCATCCTGCAAAGCTTACTGCCAAAAGGCCCGCCGCTGCCAATACTGCCCAGAATTTCTTTGTCTTTTTCATAATAAAATCCTCCTCATTTCCTCGTTCTTTTCAGTTCCGGCCGCGCCCCGGCTGCCTGAGAGTGTTCCACCAGAGCGCTCCGGATTCTTCTGTCTTATCTCTTTATAAAAGTCCTTTCAGCGGATTAATCGATGCATCCACGGAAAGTACGCCGTTCTTCGGGTTTCTGTCTTCCCATTTCGGGCTGTTCCAGATGGTTTTTGAGATTTCTCCTGCGTAATCCTCGTAGGTCTCTCCCTCCGGATGGCGAAGGAATACTTCGTCCGGTGTTTTGCTGAGTGTTCTTCTCGATCCATCGTCTGCCATCAGCTTCTCGAAATCTACTTTTGCAAGGATTCGTTCGTTGTATCCGCGGAAGAGAACCTCGCCTAATTTCTTTCCAGGTCTCGAAAGTGCCAGCACCTGCGGATCGCTTCCGTGACGGAAGGCCGGGATCGCATACAGCTCTTTTAAGTAGCCCCAGATATTTTTGTAATCACGAATCGGTTTCTTCACCGGTCCTACGTTGCGGAAGTAGCTGACATCCCAACGGATCAGAGTGACGTAAGCGCGGACATCGCTGTCGGTGATGTAGTCGCCGAACAGGAAACGGTTCGTCTCCAGCCGTTTGTCCAGCTTATCGAGGGATTCATAGAAATCTTCGTATGCCTCATCGTATGCTTCCGGTGACTGGCAGAATGCCATGCGGTAATGGCCGTTGTTGACATGCGGGAAGAGCCAGTCGTTAAACTCATCGATCTCTTTCCGGAATTTTTTCGGGTACAGGTCCGGCGCATCTTTTGGCTGGAATGGAAGGAACTGCACTTCGAGGTAGTTCGTCAGGCGGTGATAATCGTTGTTCACAGCCTTTTTCTCTTTGACATCCACCAGGGTCGGTGTCGTTGCTCTTCCTTTGAAGTCCGGGTTTGCTCTTTTATAGAACTCACTTAAGAAGTAAGCGCCTGTCGCCGGATCCTTGAAATCCGGATACTGTCCGAATGCATGTCCGTAACGGTTTGTCTCGCCGGATGGAGAAACTCTCGTCTCCGAGATCACATCCTGCAGTCCTAAAAGCTCCCGCACGATGATCGGACGGTTGGACCAGTTGCATCCGGTTGCCCAGTAGATCCCGAAGCGGTTTGCTTCTGCTTTCAGTCGCCTTCTTTATCGCCGAATGGCTGGATAAATGCATTTGGCTGACGGATGAAAGCGCCGCGCTCATCGATCTCTACAAGGGTTTCATTTGGTCTTGGGTCTACTCCGACTTCTGCTGCAAACTGTTCTGCCAGTGCATCGGTGTATTTGATTTCTTCGGTTTCTTTATTTTCAACTGGGGTGAAGCTGCATCCGCATCCGCTCATGTTTTTGTCCTCCGTTTTCTATGTCTGTTTATTATCTATTCTTATGTTGTTCATTCGCATTTCTTTAAAAAAAGGTTAAAAAAATAGCAGGCATTCGTTCCGGCCTGCCCGCACATGCAATTTCTGCTATGCTTTTTCTGCCTGCGAATGTTTCTTATTTTTCTTTATTCTGATTGGAGCTGCAGCAACAGCAACAACACATCTCCATCATTCTGTTCTCCTGCATTCGTCTGTTGTCTGTTTTTTTCATTTGCTGTTCTCCTTTCCTACTAAGTCGATATGTTTAATGTGTTTCCCGATTACATGGCATATTATAATGCATATTTTTTCTATGTGCAACCCCTAAAACGCCTTTTGGTAATTGTTATTTCGATGAATCGCTTATAGGTTTTTCCTATTGGTTAGTCATACCAGAAAGATATTACTTATCACACCTGTAGGCTGATTTTGCTTTTTCCCGGCCAACCGCCGCAACTTTTGCAATGTGCTCAACAATTCTTGCCATGGCTTTTTTCTTAAGAAACGATACAATAAAAAGCAAAGAACACCACTTGCAAAATACAATGTACTCTCGGAATCTTTCTGTGCTTGTTTTTGTGAGATGATTTTTTGTCAGTTGTGCCCAAATTTCTGAGGCGTACGCGGTGCGTACGTTGATGAAATTCGGGTGCAGCTGGCGGAAAATCAGCCGCAAAGGCAAGTGCAGAAAGATTCCGGGAGTACATTACAAAATAAAGGAGAGTTTTTCTTATGGAAATGACATTTCGCTGGTATGGTTCCAAATTTGATACCGTTACCTTAGAGCAGATCCGCCAGATTCCGGGCGTAACCGGAGTCATCACAACCCTGTACGACACTACCCCGGGCGAGGTGTGGACACGCGAAGCGATTCACGCGTTAAAAGAAGAGGTTGAGGCCTCTGGACTTCACATCTCCGGCATCGAGAGCGTCAACATCCACGACGCCATCAAAATCGGCAGCCCGGACCGTGAGCAGTACATCGATAATTATATTGAAACGTTAAAGCACCTCGGCAAGGAAGACATTCACCTTGTCTGCTATAACTTCATGCCGGTCTTCGACTGGACCAGAACAGAACTCGCACGCGTCCGTCCGGACGCTCGACCGTACTTGCCTACAAACAGTCCGCCGTAGACGCACTTGTTCCGGAAAAAATGTTTGAATCTATCGCAGGTGATGCAAACGGCGCAATTCTTCCTGGCTGGGAGCCGGAGCGCATGGCAAAAGTGAAAGAGCTCTTTGACGCTTACCGCGATGTGGATGATGAGAAACTGTTTGCCAACCTCAAATACTTCCTCGAACGCATCATGCCGGTCTGCAACGAGTACGACATCAAAATGGCCATTCACCCGGACGACCCGGCATGGAGTGTCTTCGGTCTTCCGAGAATCATCATTAATAAAGAAAACATTCTGCGCATGATGAAGATGGTCGATGACCCGCACAACGGCGTGACCTTCTGCTCGGGTTCCTACGGAACAAACCTGGAGAACGATCTGCCGGATATGATCCGTTCCTTAAAGGGCCGCATCCACTTCGCTCACGTCCGCAATCTGAAATTCCACAGCCAGCAGGATTTCGAGGAGGCCGCACACCTTTCCTCTGACGGCAGCTTCGATATGTATGAGATCATGAAAGCGCTGTACGACACCGGCTTTGACGGCCCGATCCGCCCGGACCACGGACGTATGATCTGGGGCGAGAAGCAATGCCGGGCTATGGACTGTATGACCGCGCACTCGGCGCGACTTATTTAAACGGACTCTGGGAAGCTATTGACAAGAGTCACAAACGTGGAATTTAAAGGAGGTTTTTACTGATGTCTCTTAACTTAACAGCTGCCGGACTGGCAGATCAAAAAGCGTGGGAAGCCGCAGGCTATGCGCTTCCATCCTATGACCGCGAAGCAATGATCACCCGCACGAAAGAATCTCCGTGCTGGGTGCATTTCGGAGCCGGAAATATTTTCCGTGCCTTCCAGGCAAATACAGCACAGGAACTGCTGAACAACGGTACCTTTGACCGCGGTGTCATCGTTGCGGAGGGCTTCGATACAGAAATCATCCGTGATATGTACCAGCCGCACGATAATTTAAGCATTCTGGTGACCTTAAAAGCCGATGGTTCTGTCGAGAAAACCATTGTTGGAAGCATCGCAGAATCGCTGGCTGCCGATACGGCGGATTCTCCGGATTTTGCCCGGTTAAAAGAAATCTTTACCAAGGATTCCCTGCAGATGGCGACGTTTACGATCACCGAAAAGGGATATTCCCTGAAAAACGGTGCGGGCGAACTGCTGCCGTCTGTTGCTGCCGATTTTGCTGCCGGACCTTCTTCCGTTACCAGCTATATGGGAAAAGTTGCTTCTCTTTTATATGAAAGATTTCTTGCAGGCGAAAAACCGGTTGCGATGGTCAGCACCGACAACTGCTCCCACAATGGCGAAAAACTTTCCCTTGCCCTGACAGCCTACGCTTCTGCATGGGAAGAAAACAAGCTGGTACAGCCAGGCTTCCTCTCCTATCTGCAGAACCCGGAAAAAGTCAGCTTCCCGTGGACCATGATCGACAAGATCACCCCGCGGCCGGATGCTTCCATCGAAAAGATGCTCGAGGAGGACGGCCTCGCCGATGCACAGCCGATTATCACCTCCCGCCATACTTACGTTGCTCCGTTCGTCAATGCAGAGGAATGCCAGTACCTCGTGGTCGAAGACCATTCCCGAACGGACGGCCGCCGATGGAAAAGAGCGGATGGATTTTTACCGACCGGGAAACTGTCAACAAAACAGAGCGCATGAAGGTCTGCACCTGCCTGAACCCGCTGCACACCGCACTCGCTGTGTTCGGCTGCCTGCTGGACTATGAACTGATCAGTGAGGAGATGAAAAATCCGGTACTGAAAAAGCTCGTGGAGCGCATCGGATATGTGGAAGGACTTCCGGTTGTCACCGATCCTTGCATTCTCTCTCCGAAGCAGTTTATCGATGAAGTGCTGAACATCCGCATCCCGAATCCGTTTATGCCGGATACGCCGCAGCGAATTGCAACCGATACATCACAGAAGCTGTCGATTCGGTTCGGTGAGACGATCAAATCGTATCTTGCTTCTCCGGAGCTGTCACTCTCGGATCTTCAGGCAATTCCGGCTGTATTTGCGGGATGGCTGCGGTATCTGATGGGCGTGGATGACAACGGCGATGCATTTGATCTGAGCCCGGATCCGCTGCTTGCCACGGTCCGCCCGTATGTGCAGGATCTGAAACTCGGCGCACCGGCTGACCGCGAGACCCTTTCCAAAACTCTGGCTCCGCTGCTCTCCGATGCTTCGATTTTCGGTGTGGATCTGATTTCCGCCGGACTTTCTGACCGTGTGCTGAATGCTTTTGTCTCGATGCTTCAGGGACCTGGCGCTGTGACAGATACGCTTGCTGCGCTGACTGCTCAATTCTAAAAGGGAGGTATTTCCATATGAAACCTTTTATGGACGCTGACTTTCTGCTGCAGACCGATACGGCGAAAACACTGTACCACGAGGCGGCTGAAAAAATGCCCATTTTTGACTATCACAACCATCTGAATCCGCAGGAGATTCTCGAAGACCGCCAGATGGAGAATCTGACACGCGTCTGGCTCGGCGGGGATCATTATAAATGGCGTGCCATGCGTGCGATGGGCTTTTCGGAAGATCTGATCACCGGAAACGCCGATGATTACGACAAATATCTGGCGTTTGCCGAGACGATTGAGAACGCGATCGGCAATCCTTTATACCACTGGACACATCTGGAGCTGCAGCGGTACTTCGACATCACGACACCGCTCTCCCGCGCAGCAGCGAAGGAGATCTGGGATGAGGCGAATGCAAAACTGCAGACGAAGGAGTTTACCGTGCGCAATCTGATTCTGAACCAGCATGTGTCGCATCTGTGCACCACCGACGATCCTGTAGATGATCTGCACTGCCATCTGGCATTACAGAAGGAAGACTTTGCCTGCCGCGTTCTGCCGTCCTTCCGCCCGGACCGCGCCGTTCATCTCGAGAAGCCGGATTTCCCGGAATACGTGGAAAAGCTTGCCGCTGCCGCCGGCAGGACGATTGCATCCGCGGAGGATATGGTGCGTGCCCTCTCCTGCCGCCTCGACTTCTTCCTCTCCGCCGGCTGCGTTGTTAGCGACCACAGCCTCGAGGGCTGCTTCTATGTGCCATGCACGGCTGCTGAGCGAATGCCGTATTTGAAAATCGCATGAACGGCGGTGCTCTCACTGAAAAAGAGCTCGGCATGTACAAGGGCTTCCTTCTGACGAACCTCGGATGGCTGTATCACAAGCACAATATCGCCATGCAGCTTCATATCAAAGCGCTCCGCAACAACTCGAAGCGGATGTTCCGTGCACTTGGTGCCGATACCGGTTTTGACAGCATGAACGATTTCGCCTTTGCCCCGATGCTCGGTGCTTTCTTAAACGATATGGACGAGGATGACGCACTGCCGAAAACCGTGCTCTACTCCCTGAACCCGGGCGACAACCCGATGCTTGCAAGCATGGCCGGAAACTTTGCTGCGCCTGGCATCCGCTCAAAAGTGCAGTTCGGTACCGCATGGTGGTTCAACGATCACAAATACGGCATGGAATCCCAGCTTGCGACGCTTTCCAGCATCGGCATGCTCTCCACCTTCATCGGCATGCTGACCGACTCCCGCAGCTTCCTCTCCTTCCCGCGCCACGAATATTTCCGCCGGATTCTCTGCAATCAAATCGGAAACTGGGTGGAAAACGGGGAGTACCCGGCAAACCTGGAGTTTTTGAAAGAGATGGTGGAAAATATCAGCTACAACAATGCGGTTTCGTATTTCCTGTGATTTTCGCATGCCTTATTGACAATTATTCCCACATACCGTACAATAAAAGGGATTACTGATCAACGAAAGGATTACAGAAACATGGACGACTCAGGCAGTATGCCTCGACGATGCTTTATTTTCATCATTTGATAAACGGAGACATAATCTATCTTTGATTCCGCCAGATTCAAGATAGGTTATGTCTTTTTGTACATTTTTTGCATCGTGTCCCGGTTTCCTAAGAAAGGAAAAACAAATGAACAGCGACATTGTGTCACTCATCATCATTCTTATCTGCGTCATGCTCTCAGCCTACTTTTCGGCGACGGAGACTTCTTTCACCTCGCTGAACCGCATCCGCATGAAAAATATGGCAGAAAAAGGCGACAAGCGGGCGGAACTGGTGTTAAAGTTGCTGGAGAACTTTGACAAGCTGCTCTCCACGATTCTCGTCGGCAACAACATCGTCAACATCGGACTCAGCTCCCTTGCCACGGTGCTTTTTATCAAGCTTCTCGGCGGCGACTCCGGTGCGACGGTTTCCACGATCGTAACCACTATCGTGGTCCTGATCTTCGGCGAAGTTTCCCCGAAAAGCATTGCAAAAGAATCCCCGGAGACGATCGCCAAATTTTCCGCACCGTTTCTCCACATTCTGATGATCATGCTGACCCCGGTGACGTTTCTCTTTTCCCAGTGGAAGAAGCTGCTCTCCCGCATCTTCAAATCCTCGGAAAACCACGGCATCACCGATGAGGAACTGATGACCATCGTCGAGGAGGCGACCCAGGAGGGCGACATCGACGACCAGGAAGGCGATCTGATTCAGAATGCAATCGGCTTCATGGAGATGGAGGCCGCAGAGATTTTTACTCCGCGTGTCAACGTCATCGGCATTCCACTCGATGCGACGAAATCCGAGATCGCTAAGACTTCTCCGACACCGGATTTTCCCGGCTGCCGGTATATGATGATGATATCGACCACATTGTGGGAATTGTGTATCAGAAGGATTTCCACAACCACATTTACCACACCAACAAACCGCTAAGCAGCATCATCCGCCCGGCGCTCTTTGTAACCGAGAATACGAAGGTCGGCCCGCTGCTGAAAAAAATGCAGGCGAAGAAATCGCATATTGCCATTATCATTGATGAATTCGGCGGCACCGACGGTATCATCACCATGGAAGATATCCTCGAAGAGCTCGTCGGCGAAATCTGGGATGAGCATGATGCGGTTGTACAGGAAATCCAGAAAGTTTCCGAAAACGAATACCTCGTGACCGGAACGGCAAGCATCGACAAGGTGTATGAAGAGCTCGATATTGACAAAGAATTTGACGTCTTTACGGTCAGCGGATGGATCATGGGGATCCTCGAGCGCGTGCCAAAGGAAGGCGATCATTTCGTCTCGGATGGCCTAGACGTAACCGTACTGAAAATGGCAGACCGGAGAGTCGACAAGGTACGGATCGTGCGGCTGCCGAAGGATGAAAATGAACAGTAAGTAATTGATACGATTTACACGCAAAAAACGGATCGAACATCTGATTTTAAAGTCAGATACTCGATCCGTTTTTTGTATCCTCTATTCTTCTTTCAGACCGTCCGCAAGTCCATACACATCATTTTCCCGTCCTTTGCAGCCCTCCCATACAATCGGTTCTGCAAAGGTAAGTTTCAGAATGGTATCAATGCTGTCGCGCTCCGGAATCGGGACGGAGATCGAAAAGGTTCCGTTTTCTTCCGTCAGTTCTGCTTTTCCGCCGGAAATCACTTCCCATTTTTCCATTGTATTCCCCGGAATTTCAAACGTGATCTGATCTTTTTCCCATTCCAGAATATGCACATAAACAATATTGTCGCGGTACGTCGTTCCGCCCCAGCGGTCCGCAATCACAGGGCCGCCGCGCAGGCCGTACAGCGTTTCGCCGTATTTCGAAAGCCATTCTCCGGCCTGGCGCAGGCGTTCTACCTGCTCCTCATCCATTTTTCCCGTTCCGTCCGGGCCGATATTCAACAGATAATTGCCGTCCCGCACGGCGATTGAAACCAGATTCTGAATCAGCTGGCGCAGCGGCAGCACTGGTCTGCCCGGAATATAGCCCCAGGAATCCGCAATACAGTCGTTGCTGTCCCACGGCTTGTCCGTCCGCATCCCGTCGATTCTGCGTTCCCGCACATGGAAATCGCCTTCCCAGCCGCCGCGGTTATTGATCATAATATCCGGCTGCAGCTGTCGAATTTCATTTATCAGTTTCTCCGACTCCCAGAAATAATTGACCCTCATATATTCACTGGTCTGCCAGTCATCTTTCCTGTACCAGCCTCTTTCTCCATTCCAGTCCATTCCTCCAAGTGCAAGCCACTCACCGTCGAACCAGAGCAGATCAATCTTTCCATAATTACTCATCAGCTCCATCAGCTGATCATGGCACTGTTTTTTCAGTGCCTCTGCACTCTCCCAGTAAAGATCCGGCATGAAATATCCTGGAAAGCGCCAGTCGAGAGGAGAATAATAAAAGCCAACTTTCATTCCTTCTTTCCGGCACGCCTCCACATATTCTTTAACAAAATCCCGATGTGCAGCTCCTTTCATTGCGGTAAAATCACTGCATTTCGAATCGAACAGGCAAAAGCCATCGTGGTGGCGTGTTGTCAGCACCATGTACTTCATCCCCGCTGCCTTTGCATTTTTGGCCCACTGTTCCGCATCAAAATTTTCTGCAAGAAGTCATCCTTCAGTGTCTCATACTTCCGCACATCCAGATGCTCATTCATCAGCACCCATTCCCCTTTTCCGAGCATCGAATATACTCCCCAGTGAATAAACATGCCAAACTTCGCATCCCGGAACCATTTCATCTGTTCTTCCGACAGTTTTTCTACCTTTTCCGGTCTGTAATTTTTTCTTGCCGCCGGAAAGGATTTCATTTCTTCTATTGTTTTCATTTTTTCTCCAAACTCCGCATCTTTTCCCGGTAGTCATGATACAGTTCTTGATTTACCTTTTCCAATATAGCAATTAATTCTGAATCTGTCATCTCATTCCAGATCATCAGGTGAACGATACGAATGGGCTGAGAAAGAAGCATTTCTCTTACATTTTTCTCTTCTTTCAGACGCTGCGCGAAGATTCCTCCTGCTTTTTCTGTAATTTTACGATACAGCTCTTCAAAAATCTGTTCCCCAGCCTTCGTTTCCAGCAGACGCTCCGTTTTATCCCATCCCTGGATCTGTTTTGGTACTGGAAAACCGGTGTTACTTCGATCTTCTGTGCTGCACGGATATCCTGTACTGAAAATCCAAGCTCAAGTCCATACATTCCCTGCGGTACCGTCCGCTCATCGACGCGTTCATCGTAGAGTTCAAACAGTTCACGTGAAATGGAAAATACAAACTCTTTTTCTTCTCCCGCCTCCAGTATGATTTTCTGAAAATCGCGAAGTTCCCTGGCTGGCCTTGCTTTCCATGCTCTTGGATTTTTCACATAGAGCTGAACGACCTGAGCCCCTTTTCTGTTGCCCGTATTTTTAATTTTTCCACGCAGAACTGTTTTCTCACAATCTGTGATTTTCTCCTGCTCCACGCTGCACTCTGTAATTTCAAATGTTGTATACGAAAGTCCGAATCCAAACGGAAACTGCACTGGAATTTTTTTCGTCTCGTATCCTCGGTAGCCCATAAACATACCCTCGCGGTACGTCACCTGCTCCGTCTGCTCTGCAAAATTTTCATCCGAGATAATCTGTTCCCGGAACGCCGGAACTGACACAGGCATATGTCCGGACGGATTCACCTCTCCGCTTATCACTTTCACAATCGCTCTTCCAATCCCCTGACCGCCGTAGAAGCATTCCAGAATCGCCTTTACTTCGTCAGCCCACGGCATGGCAACGCTCCGCCGTTCATCACAACCGCAATTACATTCGAATTAACTACAGCAATTTCTTTTAAAAGAGCCACCTGGTATTCCGGCAGTTCATACTGCACACGGTCATTTCCTTCTCCTTCAAAACCAAAATCCATAGCAAGGAAAAACAGAACCGCATCTGCATCCGCTGCTGTTTTCACCGCCTCATCCCGGAGTTTTTGCTGCTCCGCTTCACTTCCCGCATTGTTCCTGCGATATCCCATCGCAAACGGTGTATTATCTGCTCCGTTCCATTTTTCTGCACATTCCCAGGCGTCTTCTTTTCCTGCTCCTTCTACTTTTCCGGAGCCCTCCGCCTGAAACAGAGGTTCTCTCGCATATTCTCCAATAACCGCCAGCTTTCTGCCCTGCTGCAGCGGCAGAATATCCTCTTTATTTTTCAGCAGAACGATGGCTTCTTCTGCTGCTGCGCAGACTTTTTCATGATTTTCTTTTAAAATCAGCTCTCGTTCTTCCTCTGTCTTTTTCGTTTTCGGAATCTTCCACTTTCTCGCATTTCGTATGATGCATTCTGCCCGCTCACGGATCACGTGTTCGTCCAGTCTGCCCTGTTTCCACTGCTCCACCATATAAGCAGTGCTTTTTCCATCCGTTCCCGGCATTTCAAGATCCAGTCCTGCCTCTGCCGATTTCACCCGATCGTCCAGTCCGAACCAGTCCGTCATGACCAGTCCGTCAAAGCCCCATTCTTTTCGAAGAATATCGAACAGCCAGCGGTTTTCTGCACAGTATGTTCCATTGATCTTCGAAAGGCTCGTCATGACCGCTGCCGGTTTTCCCTCACGGATTGCAATTTCAAACGCTTTTAAATACAGATCCCGCAGGACATCTTCCTCACAGATTACATTCAGATATTCCCGTTCGGTCTCCTGATTATTTGCAGCAAAGTGCTTGATACATGCGCCGACCTGCTGTGACTGCACGCCGCGGATATAGGCACCTCCCAGTCTTCCTGCAAGAAGCGGATCCTCGGAAAGATATTCCACATTTCTTCCGCAGAGGGGATTCCGTTCCAAATTAACCGCCGGTCCCAGCACCAGATCCACTCCGTACGCAGCCGCCTCTGATCCAATGATTGTTCCTACCTGCTCTGCTACATCCGGGTTCCAGGATGCCGCTACTGCTACTCCCGCCGGCAGACAGGTCGCCGGTTCACTTCGATTAATGCCAAGAGAATCCTTATCCTTTTTCTGATAGCGAAGCCCCATCGGTCCATCGCTCATTTCCAGGGATGGAATATCGTATTCCGGCAGTGCTTTTGTATTCATAAACTGATCGCCGCAGAGAAGCGAAATCAGTTTTTCTGTTTCCATCTCTTTTATTTTCATTTGCTTTCCCCCATTTTTTTTCAGCCTTTTACAGCTCCAATAGAAATTCCTTTTACAAAATATTTCTGTACGAATGGGAATACGATCAGAATCGGAAGCAGTCCGACGATGGCGATTGCCATACGCACGGTCTCCTGCGGGATTCCCCCTCCTACGCTGGCCAGGTTGATATTACTGTTCGCATTTTTGGAAAGAAATTCGATGTTTTTAATCATATTATTCAAAAGCTGCTGAATGCTGAATTTGTTAGTATCTGTAATATAGTATAATCCATTCGTCCAGTCATTCCAATAACCAAGTCCGGCAAATAATCCGACCGTTGCAATGATCGGTTTACACATAGGAAGAACTACTTTGCGGAATACCTGAAACTCTGTTGCACCATCAATTTTGGCAGCCTCACTTAATGCCGCCGGTACATTTGACTGAATATACGTTCTTGTCAGAATCACATTAAAAGCACTCATCAGCAGACCCGGTATAATTAATGCCGGAATCGTATTTTTCATGTGCAGGTAGCGGGTATACATAATATAGGTCGGTACCAGTCCACCATTAAACAGCATCGTGAAAAACAGATAAAATGCAAGAAATGTTTTTCCAGGAAATTTCTCATGTGCCAGTACATACGCATACAAAAGTGTCATCATCACGCCAATCGTTGTTCCAATCGCGGTTACCAGAATGGTGATTCCATATGCATGGAAAACCTGTGCCCTCTCGTTCCAAATGTACCTGTATGCTTCCAGACTCAGTTCTTTTGGGAAGAAAGAATATCCATGCAGCACAATCTCATTGTTGCTTGTAAACGATGCAACCACCAGAAGCACCAGCGGAATCACCATAATCAGTGAAATCAGTGCCAGAACTACCGTGATCATTCTCTGATAACGCCGTTCCTGTTTTCCTACCATAATTTTGTCCTCTTTTCTGTCAGAACAGTGCATTCTCACTGCTGTAACGTTTTGTAAGCCAGTTTGCAATCATGACAAGTGCAAATCCCATCAGCGACTGATATACACATGCTGCCGATGACATACTGATGTCACCCAGCTCAATCAGTCCTCTATATACGTAAGTATCAATCGTGTTGGTTGCATTGATCAGCGCTCCCGAGTTCATTGGTACCTGATAAAACAGACCAAAATCAGAATAGAAAATTCTTCCGATGGACAGCAGTGTCATTGTGATTACTGTAGATTTCAGCAGTGGAAGGGTAATACATTTGATTTTATGCCATCTTGTTGCTCCGTCAATCTCAGCTGCCTCATACATTTCCTGGTCAATTCCAAGAATCGCTGCCAGATAAATAATGGATGAATATCCGGCTCCCTTCCAGCAGTTTACAAAAATCAGGATGAATGGCCAGTATTTTGACTCGGTATAAAATGAGATATTTTCTTTTCCAAGAGAAGTCAGCAGTCCATTAACAAAGCCAGTACGTCCGCTTAAGAACGCATATACCAGATAGCTGACAATGATAATCGAAATCAAAGATGGAATCAGAACAGCAGACTGAAAAATTTTCACTTTTGTCTTGCTTCTTAATTCACTCAGTAAAATTGCAATCAGAATAGATACCGTCGTATTAACGACAATAAATGCAAAATTGTATAATAATGTGTTTCTTGTAATCAGTGCTGCATCCGGTGTTTAAACAGATATTTAAAAGTTGGAAAGCCCCGCCCAGTCACTGTGCAAAATTCCTTTTGCAAAATTCAAATGTTTAAAAGCAATGATGATACCGGTCATCGGCACATAGTTATTAATTAAAAGATATAAAAATCCCGGCGCTACCATTATATATAATGGAAATGCTCTTTTTATATTTTTCCATGTTTTCTTTTTTCCCATAGGAATCCCTCTTTTTCTGTCTCAAAAGCCAGGGCCGGCCGATTCTCATCGTCCGACCCTGTCTGCCTTGTTTATTTATTTGCAAGCCATTCGTCTACCTGTTTCTGCATATCTTCGATAATATTGTCGATACCTGCTGATTTCAGTTCTTCATTGAACTGCGGCAGTGTCGTACTTGGATCTGCATCGCCGTTTTCGATGATTGCTTTATATTTATCTGTTACGTTTGTAATTGCTGTAATTTCATTTTTTACATTTGTCGTGTCATAAATGAATCCATATAGCGGAGATTCCTGTGCAGTATCATTGTATTCCGTAAATTTCTCATATACATTTTCCGGATCAGTTTCCCATGCATAGCCAACAGAACCATTACCACAGAGCCACAGCTCGTTGCCCCAGCCTACCGAATCAGAAGTTACTCCATCTGGATAAGATGCAATTCCATCCGATACAACATAATCTTTGCCTTCAATTCCATATCGGAACAGATTCTGGAAGTCGGAGTCTGAGTACAGCAGATTCAGGACTGCAAGAGCTTTTTCGGGTTCTCGCACTGTGCCGGAATTACCCACTGGCAGAAGTTAACAGAGGAAGTACTGATAGTGCTTCTTCCAATCGGAATCGAAACGATTTCTTTACCGGAGTTCATTGTTTCCTGTGTTGCAGTTCCCGGATGCTGGTTTCCATAATAGCTGAACGCTGTATTAGCACGGAACAGATCCTGACGGGTTGTTGTATTCGTTGTAGAATCTGGCATAAAATAGCTTTCTGGTTCCAGTCATATGCTTTTTCAGCCATCTCTTTGTACTTTTCTGTGTCATACGTATTAATAACGGTGATTCCATCGGATGCATCATCATCGATATCAACGCCGACACCTGAAGTTACAACATCAAACTCTCCTTTTACATAGTTCAGGAAACATCCATTGTTCAGATCCGACGGAATCATCGGATAAAGTTCCGGATGTACTTCCTGGCATTTTTTCAGTACTTCCTCGATATCATCAAAGTTTTTGATATCTTCCGCTTTATATCCAAGCTCTTCCAGAATGTCTGCTCGGCACATAAATCCTGCCTGGGATGCAAGGTCACGATACGTCGGCAGTCCATACAGATCACCGTCGAAATAGCATGCTTCAATATAACGCTCCATTGCACTGTATGCATCCGGTGCATACGTCTCTACCAGATCATTGATTGGATAGAGCTGTCCTCTCTGTCCATCTTCACGAATATTGGACATCAGAAATACCATATCCAGTTTTTCACCGCTCGAAAGCATCAGGTTCGTCTGGTCGTTATAAGCACCCCATTCAATAATCTGAAGTTTTACTTTTGCATCTACCTTTTCTCCGATGATCTCATTCATTGCATCCTCTACGGCCTGCATATCTGCCGGTGATGCATTAGATCCTGGCCATACCATCAGAAGTTCTTCTATTTTTCCATCCTTCAGATCGGATGTACTATCTCCTGCTTCACTTTGGTTCGATGCTGTTGTCTGCGCAGAATCTGCCTTTGTGCTGTCCGAACTCTTGCTGTCCCCACATCCTGCAAGAAGTGATGCGGTCATTGCCGCCATCAAAACTGCTGCTGCCATTTTCTTTCTCATTTGTGTTACCTCCGTGTTTTTTGATGGTTTTATCTTACCGCACTTCCACTTCTCTCTCAATTTCAATCCCGACCCGTTTTATAACAAAAACGACTTATCCTTTTGCTTTTGCCGCACGATATTCCAATGGTGTACGTTCGGTCTGTTTTTTAAATATTTTAGAAAAATAGGCCGGCGAATCATAGCCTGTCCGAATACTGATTTCAGAAATCGACAGCGTCGTCTCCCGCAGCATTTTCTTTGCCATCAAAATTCGATAATGCTGTACATACTCCATCAGTGTATATCCTGTCTGTTTCTTAAACTCCCGGTTGATATGATCCTGGTTCAGATGCACCAATTCTTCAATCTTCTTTCGTGTAATCACTTCACTGTAATGGCTTTCCAGATACTTTTTAATCGTATTGACCGCATCTGCTATCTCCGGATCTGCTTCCGGTTTGTTTTTGTTTTATACTCCTCCAGCTTTTCCACTGCTGAAGCAATTGTTTCTTCCAGTTCATCAAAAGCAATCGGTTTCAGTAAATACCGGTAAACCCCAAGGGAAATTGCACTTCTCGCATAATTAAATCCGGGTACCCAGTCAGAATAATATTGATAATTTCAGGATACATATCCTGAATCCATTGAATCAGACTCAGACCATTCTCTTTTGGCATTTCAATATCGCAGATCACAAGATCAATTTTGGAACTACTGATAATGTCCCGTGCAAGATCCGTATTGTAGGCCGTAAAAACCTTTTGAATTCCCTTCTTTTTCCAGTCAATTGCCTTCTCCATAATATGCAGCATGGCAATTTCATCATCTACCAGCAGCAGATTCATTTTTGCTCCCTTCTTTCTACTGTTTTTCTATTCTCGGCAGTAAAATGCGAATTTCACTATATCCCGGCTGACTTGTAATTTTTAATTCATACGCCTCCCCATAAAATTCACGGATACGTTCCTTCACATTCTGTATTCCGATATGTTCTCCTTCTTCTTCAATTGACTCATTCCGATTAATTTTATCAAGAATTTCTTTCTTAAATCCTAAACCATTATCTTCGATCAGAATCAGCAGATCATGCTCGCCTTCTCTTTTTACTGTCAGCTCGATTTCCAGATGCGGAACCAGCATAATATTATGTTTTACACTGTTTCCAACAAAAGTCTGAATCACCAGTGGAAGAATCATTTCATCCTCCATTTCCGGTTCTACGTTTACCTGAATTTCCAGCATATCTTTATAACGGCAGTGCTGAATTTCAACATAGCTTATCAGACATCGAAGTTCTTCTTTCAATGGTACAAAGGTTCCTTTCTGCCCCATCAGATAACGGAAATATGCAGCTGATACCCGGCAGAGTTTCTGAATTTCTTCAAAATCCTGAATCTGTGCCATTCCATGAATCAGATTTAAAATATTGGTATAAAAATGCGGCTGAATCTGCACCTGCAGGAAACGGCTTCGCGCCCTCTGCCGCTCCAGCTCTTTTTCATAAACATCAATTCTTAAAATCTGAATCTGATCTGCCATATGATTAAAGGTCTGATAGAGCTGTCCGATCTGAGATACATTTTCCCGCTCCGGCAGACGTACGTCCAAATCCCCGGTACTGTACTGCTCCATGGCTCTTCGAAGCTGTTCTAATGGCGCAAAGACTGTTTTTCCCTGCAGACCAATTGCCATCAGAATGCTGGCAATTGCAAGCATCATGACTCCCATTAGCAGAAGCGTTCCGAACGTTCCTCCCGGGTCCAGCATTCCTTCATCCATACTGACATAAATCTGTGCATTTGTATATTTCAGTGGATAAACACAAGTTGTACTAATTCCGCTTTTTCTTGTCCCCTGGTGTATTTTTACTTCTCCTGTCTCATTATCCCGCACTTCTACGCAAAGATCTTTCGTTCTCCGACAAAACCAGATACAATTCTTTCCAAAGAAAATGCAGCTCCAATGTATCCATTTTCAGCCGAATAAATACGCGCCAGGTACTGATGTCCATCAAATTCCATAAAAATCCAGTTTTTCTCTGGTTCCTGATATTGGTTCGCGATATAAGAAATGATTTTCTCTTTAAACGCTCTCTGATGGGCATAAGTTGTCCCTTCCTCTGTGCTTACAAAATAAATATTTCGTTCCGGCACATAGACAAACAGCATCATTTCCCTTCCATACCGTTCTCCCATTTCGATCATGATTTTCTGCTGCTGTACTTTAGCAGTTTCCACCGTTAGCGGATCTTTCGAAATACACAGCTGCTGATAATATGGTGTTGAATCCGTTCCGCTCATCAGCAGAAGCGCTTTTGAAGTTGATGCAAATTTATCCTCCCAGAACTGACCGTAGCTCTCTATCGTATTAGAAAATAGCCTCTCCGTCTTTCTTCTGTCTCTCTGAATCAGAAAAATACTTACAAGCTCAATAATGAGGACAGCTAAAATCATAACTGTCCCCATGATCCAGAGTGACTTGTAAATAACTGACTTGTCCTCTGTTTTTTTCATTTTCTTTTCCTCATGCAATCTTCTTTAACAAATCACCAGTTCACCATCAAACGCCTGCAGCGTGCAGGTATCTTCCATCTTTTTCTCCTGCAGCACCCCATATCCATTTTCTGGAAGCTCTATTTTCTGCTCCTTTCCCGTCAGATTCACATAAAAATACTGGTTTTCCGCTATTTTTCTTCCAATTACTCCCTGCGGTGTAACCACGGACTGCATACTTTTTTCCCTGCAGCATTCATCAAGAACCTCGCCTAAAAGTTCCGGCTCCGTTTCACAAAACAAATAATACGCCGCTCCTTTTCCATACCGATTTCTGGTTATAGCTGGAATCTGATGTGTCTCCTCACGCTGCAGGACTTCTGCATCTGTTGCTTTGATCTGCTCATAATAATCCACATCAATCCATTTTTCTCTCACTTTCAGAAGTTCTCTTCCGTTTGCCGGATTTCTGCGAAGCTTCTGCTCTTCTTTTTCAGAAACTTCCATACCTGCGGTCCTCTGATATCCAACAATTTCTATTCCAAATACATCAGTCAGGTTTCCTGTCTCGACGTGTCAAATACCTGACCGGTTTCTTTTACCCATGCAGAATACCCTGTCATAATTGCCGTACCGCCATTTTTTACAAATTCCCGCACCGTGTTTTCCTGCTCGTGATCCATTACAATTTCACCCGGAATAATCAGAATCTGATATTGTTCTGTCATTTGATGCAAATCTACAACATTATAATTCAGGTTTCTCTCTTCCAGAATCCGATGCGCGATGGCAAGGTTGTTGCTGTATGGCATTCGATACTGCATTTTTGCATACGCAGCCATAAGCTCACTGTCATAACTGTAAGAAACAGCAATCTCTGGCTGCGGCAGATATGGAAATCCGTATTTTTCCAGCTTCCGAAAATCCGATGCAATCCACTGGTATTCCCGATAATTTTCATTCGGTCTTCCATCATGATTCAGCATACCGGTCAGATATTGTTCTTCGCCATTCAGCATGCTTCGCCAGGTCCATCCCAGCATCATCTGCATCCGATGCAGCAGACACCAGAACGCATACATTCTGTTCATCCCCATTGCCGCATGATGAATCCCGAAACCACCTGTCACAAATTCAATGCACCACATTGGTTTTCCAGTTTCAGCAATCCGTTTCATGTACCAGGAACCCGTTTTCCAGAATCCCATACTCTCCCTGTTTCCATAGCCAGGATAAAAACCGATGCCAGGATAGTCAACAAATCCAGATGCTGCCTTCAAATAATCAAATCCAAGCGTCTCATATTCTGCAAAGTGGTTCGATGTATGAGCCTTTCCCGGCGCATTTTGTTCTACCGTTTCTGCCAGTTCTGTAATAAAATCTGCGATACCATCGGAAAAGAAGCGCCGCATATCCAGCCATGCCTCCGGTGCCCCGATTTCGTATTCATTTACCTGCATTGCAACGTCTTCGAAAGATGAAAGCTTTCGGCTCCAGCGCTGGGTTGCCCAGGCATGATTTAGTGCTTTTATTGTTTTATATTTCTTTTCCAGCCATTTCTGAAATCTCTTCTTCGACGCTTCAGAATAGGATGGATAGCCTGCTCCCAGCTCATTGCACAGTCCAAACGCAAACAGCGCCGGATGATTTTTATAACGGGAAACGATTTTTTCAGCAAACCGCAGTGCATACTTCTGATACTCTGGATCAGAAACATCGTCCATATATCGGCGCAGCGGTGCCTGTGGAGCTCCATTTTTCCTCCTACATTGCATCCCGGGCAAGTTTATGAACCCAGATCGGTGCCGGATGCATCGACACATCCAGTATTACATTCAATTTGTATTTTACGCATAACTCCATAACCTGATCAAACCATTCGAAGGTATAAACGCTATCCTCCGGCTCATAGCTGTCCCAGCACAGATGTCCCAGCCGTACTGTATCAAATCCAGCCTCTTTCATCAATTGAAAATCCTTTTCCCACCGCTCCTTCGGCCAATCATGCGGATGATAATTTGTCCCGATATATAAACTCATTTTATTCACTCCGTTTCTGTTTTTTCTTACCTCCATTTTGCAGCAAAATCATTAAAATTCCTATGACAATTACGACGTAAAATATAATTTTATCGAGTTTTTCCTGTTTTTCCATTTTTTCTTAGTCAATTATATTCTAAAGTTGTCTATTTTTCCACTCTTTCTCTGCTTTTTCTTTTTCGAATGCCCAACATCTTACTATGCTGGACAAATCTATTATAAAAGCAGAATTATCTTTATGAGGATTCGTTTTCCGCTAAAATAGGATAACAGCAAAAAATCCACAGAGCCCTTATCCCCCTGTGGATTTTTCTATTTCTATTCTATTTTCTTCTCCACCCGGTACTTCTTCGGCGATATTCCATAGCGCTCCTTGAAAATCCGATGAAAATAACTCATATTCTCATACCCGACCCGCTCACTGATGTCCGCCACGGAAAGTCCTGTCGTTTCCAGCAGATACGCGGCCTGGGTGAGGCGTTTGTTCTGGACAAGTTCAGTGTAGTTTTTCCCGGTCAGGCGGCGGATCATGCGGATTAAGGTGTAAAAATCGTAGTGCAGTTCTTCCGCCAGTTCCGAAAGACTGCCCTCCCGGTAATGTTCCTCGATATAGCGGTATACGCCGAGCAGCATCTCCTGTTCAAAATACTGCTCTCCCACCTGCACGCGTTCGGTGTAGTTCATGAGCTGCAGGAATAAAAGGCCCATCGTAATCTGATTGATGCTCCGCTTATTGCTCTGGTGATGTAAGAGCGTCCAGACGAGATTTTCGATCAGATTCTGCACCGGAAGGACATCCGCGATTCTGTAATGCAGATAACAGAGCGGTACCTCCCCGCTTTTCAGACAGCCGACGATAAAATCCTTTAACTGATTCTCCTCTGCCCCGATCATCCGCAGCGTCTGGTCGAAAAACTCCGGCAAGATCAGAAAGTTGACCGCGATATCGTCACGCCCCGCCGGTTCGATTTCCTGCACTGCATTCTGGTTCAGAATCAGCAGCTCGCCCGTTTTCAATTCGATCCGTTCCCCGTTGATGGTGTGCACGGTGCTTCCCTGGCACATGTAGATCATCTCGACATAATTGTGGCTGTGCGCCGGAAAACGAATAAACCGCGTGTGCGGCCGAATATCAATCAATTTTCCCCGCTCCAGCAGCTTTCCCGCATCCATCACAAACTTCTGCCCGCTCGAATACCGCTCCTTTTCCACTTCCGTCTTGCCGTCCAGAATCGCCTGTTCCTCCTCCGTAATCCGGGACAGGTCTGCTATAATTTCCTGTTTCACGATTATTCCTCACATTTTTCACGTTTTTTCTGCTTTCTATTATATTCCATTCTAGTGCAAACAAGCAATGTACTTTTTATTCCGCATTACGCAAAAAGACTCCGGCGGTTTTCACTCCGCCAGAGCCCTGTTTTTCTTTCTCTTTATTCTTTTACAGCCCCCAGCATAATACCATTGATAAAGTATTTCTGCAGGAACGGATAAACCACCAGCATCGGAACCATTGCAATGAATACCTTTGCTGCATCCAGCGACTGGTTGGACAGTTTGTCCATCTTTTCGATCTGATCCATCGAAAGATTTGTTGTCTGGATATTAACGACCATCTGTTTGATGTAAGTCTGCAGTGGATAATGCTGCTCCCCACTCGAAAGTACAAGTCCCTGGAAGTATTCGTTCCAATAACCGACGCTGGTGAACAGGATCAGCGTTGCGAAAATTGGAATTGCGCACGGAACAACGATACGGAACAGAACGGTCCATACACCGGCGCCGTCAATCTCTGCTGCTTCCATCAGCTCTTTTGGAAGGCTTCGATAGAAATTGATCAGAAGAATCAGGTTAAAGACTGGGAGTCCTCCGCAGAGGATCAGGCCGACCATATTGTCGATCATGCCGTAATTGACCATGGTGATGTACCACGGAATCGTTCCTCCGTTGAACAGCATACAAAAATGACGATCCACATAATCACATTTTTCGGATGATATTCATTCGCTGATTTGGACAACGGATAGGCGAAGATGGCAAGAACTACAATCGTAAAAATTGTTCCGAAAATCGTTCGCTCTGCAGAAATCAGGAACGAGCGGAAGAACTGCGTATCTCCCATGATCTGCTGATACGAAGCCAGGGAAAATCCAACCGGATAGAAGCTTACCTTTCCTGAATTTGCTGCTGCTTTATCAGAAACAGAAAGACAGAGTGTATACCACAGCGGATACAGACAGCTTAAGGAGAGCAGACTCATCAGAATGATGTTAAATACATTGAATATTTTACTTCCAAGACTTTTGCTTTGAATCATGATTTTTGTCCCTCCTTAGAAAATCTTGTAGTCTGCGGCTTTGTATGCAACGATGTAGGAAATGACAATCAGTGTAAAGCTGATTACGGATTTAAAGAGACCCGCCGCTGTTGCCAGCGAGAACTGTACGTTCAGAAGACCCATGCGGTAAACCCAGGTATCAAGGATATCTCCTGTTGAATAAACCAGCGGGCTGTACAGATTGAAGACCTGATCGAAGCCTGCATTTAAAACATTTCCAAGGCCAAGAATACTTAATACAACGATGGTGCTTGCAATACCCGGAATGGTGATATTCCATACTGCTTTCCAGCGGCTGCAGCGTCAATCGCTGCCGCTTCGTAAAGCTCCGGCTGATACCGGTAAGGGCTGCCAGATAAATAACGGCATTGAATCCGAACTCTTTCCAGACATCCGAACCGATGACTAACTGACGGAAGCAGTTCTCCTCGGAGAACCAGATCTTTCCCTGGATTCCGAATACACCGAGAATCGAATTGATCACGCCTTTGTAACCGAACATTTCCAGAAGAACGCTTGCCAGGATAACCCAGGAAAGGAAGTGCGGCAGATAAACGATCGTCTGTACCGCCTTTTTGAATTTCACCTGACGGATTTCATTTAATAAAAGTGCAAATGCCAGCGGCACAATAATATTCAGAATCAGTTTGGCAACTGCAATGACCAGCGTATTGATGATTACGCGTTTACAGTCACTCATGGAAAACAGATAGGCAAAATTTTCCATTCCCACAAAATCCGAATGCCACAGGCCGGACATCGGATTGTAATCCTCAAATGCAATGACAATTCCAAACATTGGAACAATATTAAAGAAAAACAGCCAGACCATTCCAATCAGAACCATAATATGATAGTTCCAGATGGTTCTGGAATTTCTTGTTTTTTTCAGAACTCCCTTTTTCTTTGACGCAGAAGCTGCTTTCATACAGATCCTCCCTCCTGTCATTTCCATATTTTCCTTTTATTTCCGATGGACAGAACGTATTCTGTGAAAAAGGGGAAAGCTGACTGCTCTCCCCTTTTCGCAAAGCAGGTGATCTTTCAGGATCTGAAAATCACATTGAAACGGTCTGCCTTTTTCCTGTTTTAGTATTCTGCTACTTCTTCCAGAATTGTATCGCCGCCTTCAGACTTCCAGTTCTTCACGAACTCATCGTATGCGCTGATATCCGATTTTCCGGTGATGACTTTCATAACCATCTCATTTTCCATGGACTGCAGGTTTGCCCATTTTTTCTCCATGGTAGCTGTCTGGCTGAAGATGCAGCTTCTGACTTTGTTGTTTACTTCTGTCGTAGCGTACGGACGGTCGCCGACCAGCAGAGAATACATTCTCTGGAAGTTACCGAAGTTTTCAGTGCTGAATCTTCGATAGAGAGCTGTTTGTCTTTTTCGTATCCAGGAACGGTATCCTTAATAACCGAAACATCGTTTGCCAGCAGTTTGTATGCACTGGATACACCTGCATAATCTTCCGGCTGGGTTTCGCCGTTTAATACTTTGATCAGTTCATGATAGGTGTATTCACACTCATCAGCCGGAGCCATCAGTGTTCTGACTGGCCAGAAGCTGAGCGGCTGCTCGGAAACATCAAATTTGCTCTCATCTCTCAACAGAACGTTGGCCATGATGATAACTGCTTTGGCAACATCTTCGGAAACATTTTTGTTGATGACACAGTAACCTGTTGTTGCAGATCCAAGTCTTACATTCCATTCACCGTCATCGGTGTAGATCGGATAGGTCTGCCAGTTTGCATCCGGCTCGTTACGGTATGCATCACCGATTCCATAACCGGAAACCCACCATGCGCCGAAGAACATGCCAACTTTTCCGGCATTGATCTGCTCGATCGTGGAATCTCTTGTTCCCATCTCAGGATCAATATAGCCTTTTGCGTACCAGTCCGCCAGACGCTCCAGTGTACTTCTGGTTGCATCGGAGTCGGTTCCATATGTTACGTTTCCGTCATCATCTTTTAGGAACAGTCCCGGATATGCGCCGTTTGCGGCAAATACTGCGTCAAATCCGCCTGTTGTTGTGCCGGTATCCAGGAAACTGGTATAGCATTTTGTATTTTTATCCGGACCAGCCAGCGGAATGGTATCTTCGCCTGCCGGTTTTTTCTCCGCAAATACTTTGGCAATATTTTCTACATCGTCCAGAGTTTTCGGTGCATCGAGACCATACTCATCGAGCCAGTCCTGACGAACGTTTAATACCTGAACGCTTCCGGTTTCTACCTCAACTGCCGGGATTGCATACTGTCTGCCGTCCACGCTCGCTTCTGCAATAGCCTGTCCATCGGTCGAATCCATAACTTCTTTTACCTGATCAGACTGTACTTTCTGGAACAGATCGGTCAGATCGTATAACTGACCTGCTTTTGCGGCTTTCAGCATATACTCTCTCGATACCGTCATCGCATCCGGAAGGGTATTGCTTGCGATACAGAGCGCTACTTTCTGTGTGTAATCATTTCCAGATGCTGCGGTCCAGTCTACAACGACTTTGATGTTGAAGTTTTCCAGAAGATAGTCGGTGTACTGGTTATTATCCACGCTCAGTCCGTCCGGCAGAGTATCGGTTGCGCTGACACCCTGTCCTACGTGTACCTCGACAACTTCCGGGAATTTTTTGAACGCCAGATCCTCTCCCTCTTCCTCAGAAGAATTATCAGCCGTTCCGGAAGATGCTGTGCTCTCAGATGATGCTTTACTGTCCGATGTGCCTCCTGTGCTGCCGCCGCTGCTTCCACATCCGGCCAGCATACCTGCGGTCATCGCTGCTGTGAGTAAGATTGCAACAAGTTTTTTCCTTTTCATGTGTTTTCCCCTTTCCTCGTTCGTCATTTTGTTTCTTTCGTTTTCTTGTAAGTCTATTTTATGATACATTTTGACGAATTAAAACAGCCTCGTGTTCTACTTTTTGAGAACATTTATACAAAACCAGGATCCATTTCATCCAAAAAGCAGACATTTGTTCTCTGTCCTTCAAACAAATGTCTGCTTTTTCATTCCCATACTCCGGCATTCTGCTAAAACTCCTGCCGTTTTAACTGTTTTTTATATTCGGCAAAGCCAATACCCATACTCTGCTGAAACAGTTTTACAAAATATTTTTCATCATGATACCCGACAGCATCCGCCATCTGTTCTGCCGAAATCTGCGGATTTTCCCGCAGCAGACGGCAGGCCAGCGCAATCCGTTCTTTTCGGATATAACTGTTGACCGAATAGCCTGTGCATTTCTTGAAACAGACGGAAAAATAACTTCTCGACATTCCAACAGCATCTGCAATCTGCTCCGCTTTCACTTCAGAATCCACCAGATGATCTTCGATAAAAAGTACCGCTTTTAAAATCAATATCTCCGTAACAGCCTGTCCTTCTCCGTTCTGTACCCGTTGCCACAGATCCTGTCGTATTTTTTCTGTCAGTTTTTCCGGCTCCTGCAGATTTTCATATTCCTGCTCCTCCATGAAAATGCCAAAGGCATTCTGAATTTCCTGCAATGTCTGCATTGTGTACCGGTATTCCTGTTTCTGACTGGTCGGAATTGCCTTCCAGAGATTACAGAGTTTTTGTGTTTCCTCTATATTATAAATCCAGGTCAGCGAAGCCGTCTCCTCCCAGAGTTTTCTCCACTGTTCCTTCTCTTCCTGATCTGCCACAGTCTCTGTCTTTTTCCGATTTATTCTTCCCCCGCCTGCATCTGCTGCTCTTTTTCTTTCCGTTTTCGAATATGCTCCGCCGCACGCAGGAACACCTCGCCGCATTCTTCCGGTTCAAGCTGAAGCTTCGAAATATAATCAATTACCCCGAGCCGCAATGCTTTCTGCACATACGTAAAATCCTCATGTGCGGAAAGCACAATATAGTCCATGGAAATTTCCCGCGCCCTGCACTCGCAGATAAACTCCAACCCGGAGAGCACCGGCATCGTCAGATCCACCACGGCCAGATCCACCGGATGTGTTTCAATAAACTGCAGTGCTAACGCTCCGTTCGCCACATCTCCGGCGACCTCCATTCCGTATTTTTCCCACGGAATCAGTGAAATCAGTCCCTTTCTTGCCAGCTTATCATCATCAATCACCAATACCTGATACATTTGTTCCACCCCATTTTATCTTTTTCTCTTTTCCTTCTCGTAGTTCTTTTTTTATGCCGGAAGCACCGGAAAATGCAGGGTAACCTCCGTTCCTTTTCCCAGTTCACTCTCTATTTTCATCTCTGCTTCTTCTCCATAGAATGATTTCAGTGTCATCTGCACATAACGCAGACCGATCCCCTTTCGTTCGTCTTTTGCATTCTGCTCCATCTTCTCCGATATTTCAAAGCCCTTTCCATCGTCCCGGATTCGAATGGTAATTATCCCATCCTGTTCCGACGCTTCTACCCACAGGTTCCAAATTCGTCCATATTATGGCAGACCGCATTTTCTGCAATCGGCTGCAGCAGAAAGCGGGCACACCGCGTATTCAGGTACTCTCCCTCCGCAATATCAAATTCACTGGAAAAATCATGCGTCATCTGCTGCAGTTCCAGATAATACTGCAGGTATTTCAATTCGGTACGCAGTGTCGTGTTCTGCTCCGCCTTCCCGAGGGAATAACTCAAAATAAAGCCGAGATGCTTCACGTAATCATCGATCTCTTTCTGATGATTTGTCAGCGCCATCCAATGAATAGAATTCAGCGCATTCATCAGAAAATGCGGATTGATCTGATACATCAGCTTTCCCAGCTCCAGATCTGCTTTTTCTTTTTCCTTCCGCTGCTCACTCTCAATCAGCTCCTGAATCTGCGCTTTCATCTGATTGAACGTTGCAAAAAGCTGATTGTATTCCGCAAGCTGAACCGGTGTCTCTGCCTCAGAAAAATCTCCTTTTCCAAAATGGCGCATTTCTTTTTCCAGTACTTTGATCGGATGCGATACCAGCCAGATCTGTGAAATTGCGACTACGGCAAGAATGGCCAGTGAAATAAAAATCACGCTTCCTGTCAGCAGGGTCCATTGATAAATTTCGCTCTGGTATTCATAAGTTGGAAGCAACAAAACCGTATAAAATCCATAGATATTCTTTTTGGCAACTCCCTCATATCCGTTCTGCTCTATTCTGCCATCCTCATCCAGTTCAAGGATATCTCCTTTTGCAAATGTTTTCTCGCTGGAATACTCTACTTCTTTTCCGGATTCAGCTGTAGCAGCACATATGGTATTTTTTCTAATTCGGAACGTTTCTGCAGCATCAGTGCTTCATCTGATTTTGCTTCTAAATAAATCCAGGCATCTGTGCCATCTGAAAATGATGTTCTGCGTCCCATCGAAACAACATTATCATTTCTCACACTGTTGTAGCTTTGATGAATGGAATGATATGTAACTTCTCCCGTATCAACCAGCTTCGACAGTGTTTCCGGCTGGAATGTCTCCTTCTTTGTGCTGTACGTGGAAAACAGAATCTCCGGTGTCATTTCCCGGCTCTCCCCCTGAATCAGATAAGCGCCCAGCATAACATCTTCCATCTCCCAGGTTGCGACATTCAGGGTCTGATAAAAGTCCTGATACTCCAGAATTTTATCGTACTGCTCTTCTGCCGTTCGATAAGCATCATATTTTTCCCCGACCAGTCCATTCGATGTCATCGTCTGTGACAGACGCAGCAGCACATTGTACTCTGACTCAAAGCCCTGATTCACTTCCTCCAGTGTTGCTTTCAGCGATGTTTCCATTTTTGATTCCCGCATGGCTTTCATGGAAATCCGCGTGACAAAAATAATCAGCAGAAGACAGAGCAGACTGCTGCATGCAAATACCATTAAAACAATTTTCTTCAGGGAATATTCTTTTCTCTTTTTTGACTTCCCCATTTTTTCTCCATCCCCCATCTGCACATTCGTTTTTAAACGTTTTTCACAAAACGAAACCTCATTAATACCATTTTAACAACCAATTGCTGTTCCGTCCAGTCACAAGTTGCTCTGATTTTCTCTTTTTTATGGTCTGTGTTTTTCAGAAATCATGTTTTACACTTTACAAACTTGTCTTCCTAAAGTATACTTGAAGCAGTTGATTTTTCATTATTTCAAGGAGGTTTTTCCATGGAACAGCAGACCTACACCATTCGTGAAATGTCCGAGCGTTTTGGACTTCCGGCCTCTACGCTTCGTTATTATGAGGAGATCGGGCTTTTGACGGATGTCATTCATACCGAAAGTAAGAAACGAATTTACACCCAGCAGCACATTGACTGCATGACCGCAATTCTCTGCTTCAAGCGCACCGGTCTTCCGATTGCGGGGATTCAGGAGTTTTTCCGGCTTGAGGATGATATCCCGGGAAATATTGACCAGATGGTTGCCATTCTCGAAGAACATGAGCAGAATATACGCGAAAAAATCGAGCGCATGGAATCCGATCTGGAGCATATTCAACAGAAAGTGCGGTATTACAGTGCGGTTCGCGATGCGATTAAGAATGGGGATGAAATGCCGTCGTGGGATTCCTGCAGCTGTGAGGAGAAGGCGCAGTAGATTTCTCTCCAGGCTTTTCCGCCGCAGACACACACAAGTTTCAAAAGAGCAGGTAAGAAAAGGGACCAACATCCACTTTTCTTACCTGCTCTTCTTATTTTTTCTATCACCTTTTCCCTTCATACCCGGAATTTTTTCTGCATTTCCCGCATAAAATCTTCCGCGGAAAAAAACAGCCCGATCAGATACAGCACACTGAGGCCCACGCAGATCACGGACGGCCAGGTAATGCGGACAGTTCCTGTCAGCCACAAAATCGCCGGAACGATTCCTGCTGCTCCGGACTGCATCAGATAAAAAAGATATTCACTGACCTCCATTTTGTACGCTCTTGCCAGAATCTGCATCGTCGCGCCATTCAGAAGAACGGCGAGCGGAATTGCGAAATCGACAGACCAGCCGATCCAGCCCGTCGCATAATCCCACAGAATCGCACCGATCATAATAAAGATCAATTGCCACATACTGTTTTTGAGTGGATTTTTCCGTTTCTGATATCCCACCCGGATCAGAAGCCAGGCGCAGAACACACCCGCTGTCGCATAACCTGCCCACCACATCTGCGGCGTTGCAAGGAAATTCATCATCCAGCAGAGTACGACAGCCGCGATGCAGGTGAAAGAAAAAATTTTCAATCCCAGTTTGGCCGTCCCGTGCGGCTGTTCTTTCTGTCCCGGAAAATCATTTTCCTCCTGTTCACAGACAATGCCCTCTTTCTGCAGCAGATGCATCAGGTTCCGTTCAATATTGGAATCGGCGATTTTAGATGTGATTCCAAGCACCATGCTGTCCCCGTAGGAGCAGGAACACATCTGTACTTTGTCTGTGCTGGTGAAAAATCCGAACCGCTCAATATATGTTTCATACTCCGGCGGCATCTGAATCCGGCCGATATTGGAATAGACGGTCGTAATGCTTCGTCCGCCGAGCGTCGTGCCCGCCATCAGCGCCAGATTTTTGATTTCCAGCGGCACGGCGCGCAGCACCGGATTCCGCTCAATCCGCACCAGATCGTTCATACGTGTGGAAATCTCCTGCTTCAGCGCCTCTTTCTGCATCGCGGCTCCCGTGATCTGCAGGGCATCCTCAAACGATGCCTCCGGCCCAAGATCACAGGCAATCTCGATCCAGCTCCAGAAATTCGTCATCGATGCAGATGGGAAAAAGTTACGCAAGTTGGCTGGAACCATCAGAGAAACCGGCTTTTTCAGCCTGCTTTTCGGGATTTCTTCATATACCGCATATACCAACGCCGCCGCAAGGTACGCCGTTACCGACACGCCATGTGCTTTTGCGCACTTATGAACTGCTTCCGCAGAAAGCAGAATCTCGGTAATTTCCATCTTCTCCTGCTCCAGATATTCGCCTTTGATCTGGTATGCCGGGCGGCTCTTTTCTTTTTCACTTTTCTTTCCGGTGTAATACTGGGAAAAGCTGTCCTCCTCGAAGTCCGTTTCCGTCAGCATATCTTCGCTGACCTTGGAAATGTTTCCTCTGGATGGCGCAGGATCAGATAATTGCTCACCAGTTCTTTCAGAAACAGCATCGCTCCGGTGCCGTCTGTCAGGGCATGGAATACTTCGAAATTGATTCGGGTTTTATAGTAAGAAACCTGGAAAAGAAGCGTTTTGTGGTCGGGTACGTAAATCTCACTGCACGGCGGACGCTTTTCCTCTTCTACTTTTGCTGGCAGATCGCGCTGCTCCAGATAGAACCAGAAAAGACCTTTCCGCAGTACCATGGAAAACACCGGGTAATGCTCCATTGTCTCCTCCAGCGCTTTCTGCAGCAGATCCGCCTGGATGTCCTCTTTCAGTTGGCAGTAAAACCGGAAGACTCTCGTATCCTTTTTTCCGGTGGCCGCCGGAAATGCCTGTGCCGCGTTGTCCAGCTTTCTCCAGCGCGAAGAATGTTCTTTCTTCATTTTCTATGCCTCCTTACGCCTTCCGGTAGTGTCAAAAACTACCTGTTTTTTATTGTTCTAAATCCTTTAAAACCTTGATTTATCGGAGGTTTGCAAATAAAAAGAGCAATTACCTCCTTTTTTCGGTATAATGTAGTCACCACAACAAACAAAATACGAAAGGATTTAATTGCTCGTGAACATTATACTTTATTTATTACAATTAATTCAATACCAACATAAACAAATCTGCTGGCTTTTAAATTTTATCTGCAGATATATTCCCCTCAAGCAGTGGGCTTTCGATGTTTCCCATTCTCCAAAATATCAAAAGTTCAAAGTTGACGAACTCCCTCTGATCACGGACTTCCGTCAGGACTGGACTTATAAAGAGCTCATCCCTTACTACGAAAAACGTTATGGTAAGAAGATCCGCCCGATCAGCCGACGCTCAGAGTGTGATATCCCAGACTCCTGCACCTGTCCCCGCTGCGATGCCCCTAAACCATTTCTCTACAAGAACAACGGATCCAAAGGTCAGCTCCTATGCAAGATCTGCGATGCCAGGTTCTCACCTGATGAAAGCAGATTTTCCGCTGTAAAACTACGCTGTCCCCACTGCGGCAACACTCTGGTTCCTAAAAAAGACAGAAAACATTTCATTGTCCACAAATGTGTGAATCCCAAGTGCTCATACTATCTGCACAATCTAAAAAAGGTAGATAAGGCAGATCTGAAAGAAGACTATGGCAAGAATAAATACAAACTCCATTACATCTACCGTGAGTTCACGATGGATTTTTTCAGCATGGACTTAAATACCCTGCCTAAAAATGCTTCTTCCCTTAAATTCAGTAAGCACAATGCCCACGTCATGTCCTTGTGCCTGACGCTGCACGTCAATCTGGGACTTTCCCTGCGCAAGACATCACAGGCTTTAAAAGACCTGTATAACATCAGCATCTCCCACCAACAGATCGCCAACTACTGTAAGACTGCAGCCATCTGCATTAAGCCTTTCGTGGATCAGTACCCCTACGAAAAGAATGAGGTCTTCACTGCTGATGAAACCTACATCAAGATCCGTGGTATCAAAACCTATGTCTGGCTGATCATGAATGCTGCTACCCGCTCTATCCTTGGCTATCAGGTATCTGATAACCGTGGTGTCGGGCCCTGCATCCTTGCTATGCGTATGGCCTTCCAGAATCTCAAAAAGCTTCCGGAAAACTTTAAATTTATTGCTGACGGATACAGTGCTTATCCCCTTGCCGCTATGGAATTCGCAAAGAAATTCGGCAAAGATTTCACTTTTTCCGTCACTCAGGTCATTGGACTTACCAACGACGATGCTGTTTCTACAGAACATCGTCCATTCAAACAGATGGTTGAACGACTGAACCGTACTTATAAAGCCTCTTACCGCCATACAAATGGGTTCGACAACATCGACGGTGCCAACTATGATCTGGCACTCTGGGTCGCTTACTATAACTTCCTGCGTCCACATAAGCATGCAGGCTATAAAGTCCTCAATGAAGTAGAAATGCTTCAGGGTGCCGACAATATGCCTGGCAAGTGGCAGCTTCTGATCTTTCTTGGACAACAGACCATTCTGAACATACAGAAAAATGGTACTGCCGCATCGGAGCGGAACTGTTGTCAATAGAACCGTGGAATACCGGAACAGACGGCTTTGCCGACTGCGAGGATATGCAGCGAAAGTCTATTGACATAAAGTTCTCGGATTATCCTATCCAGCAGAAAAGGGGTAGCTGCGCCCTTTTCCTGCCTTCCGGCGAGGATGGGCTCGGGCAAAGCCCGAAAATGGGTCAAGGGACTGGTTCCTTGTGGGTTCTTAGGGCAACGCCCTAAGCCCTCGGAGAGCTTATTGGAATTAATATCTGCAATTTTCAACGAATCATGAAAGCTTATCACAGCCTATAATGAAAATAGAGGATTGACCTCCACTACTTTTTTTACTTCCTGCCTTGTTTTACAATAGTTATTGACAGGATTAAGTTTGATTGTACCTTGGAGGATTTTCACCCCGTTTTTCAACGTAAATGTTTTGCCCTTGAGTACAGCATATTGTCGCATCTTTTACAGATAGCACGAGTAGCAAAGTCCATATTATCTCGGGCAAATCTCCTGTCAATTCTATTATAAAGGAGGCTGTCTGTATGAAAGATCTTTTAGAAATTTCCTGTGGTTTGGATATCCACAAAGAAAAAATTGTTGCATGTATCCTAACTGGTCCATTAGGTAAACCTACTCACTCTGAAATTCGTGAATTTACCACTTTAATTCCTGATATGCTTGCTTTACGAGACTGGATCATTTCAGAGAATTGCCATCATATTGCAATGGAAAGCACTGGCATTTATTGGATTCCAATTTACGAAATATTAGAAGATGCTTTCTCTGGAGATATCACTTTATTAGTTGTTAATGCCCGCCATATGAAGAACGTTCCTGGCAAAAAAACTGATATACGTGATTCTGAATGGATTTCTACATTACTACGTGCAGGACTCCTTAATGCAAGTTTTATTCCAGAAAAAAGGATTCGTGAATTTCGTGATTTAAACCGTTATCGCAAGAGTATTATCCGCGATATTACTTCCCAGAAAAACAGGGTTGAAAAATTCCTGCAGAGTTCCGGTTTTCGTCTGTCTTCTTTTATTTCTGATATTTTTGGTGCTTCCGGCAGAAACATTATTCTACATTTGATGGAACATGGACAGATTGATAAAATGTCTTTGGATTCTTATCTCAAAACAAAAACCAGAAAACGCATTGATGAAATCCTCATGTCTGTAAATGGGACTCTTTCAGAACATCAAAAATCTTTCTTAAAAATCCTCATGTGTCATTATGATTCCATGAAAGAGCATCTTATTGAAATTGAAACTCATCTTCAGGAAGATATGCTTCCATTCGCTTTACAAATTGAACAGTTAAATACTATCTATGGAATAAGTACAACTGCTTCCTGTGCAATCATTGCCGAAATCGGTACAGATATGAAACCATTTAAAACTGCAGAACACATCTGTTCATGGGCCGGTCTGTGTCCCGGCAATAACGAGAGTGCCGGAAAAAGAAAAAGTACCTCTATCACAAAAGGCAATCCTTATATAAAAAGTATGCTTTGTGAGATTGCTGGGTAATTGCCGGCAAACGAAACACATATCTTTCAGCCTGGTATTGGAGAATCAAGCAGAAAAAAGGGGCCAGAAAAGCCATTGTCGCTCTTGCTCGTAAATTACTTGTTATCATTTATACAATGCTAAAACAAGGCACTAATTTTGATGAAAACTGTTTTGAAGTCAGGCGCAAAAACTGTGAGCAAAAACAACTTTCCCGTTATATACGAGAATTAGAAAAACATGGCTATACGGTTGAAGCTCAAGTATAATCCATCTTTTGTACAAATCATATTTCACTGCTGGCAGCCATTATTATGACTGCTTTATAGTGATGCTTTCATAATTGTTGAAAACATTTGTTGTCAAGGTTCAAGTCTTGGCTGCGATTTTTATTTTCGTAGCAAGGTCCATTTGAGCCTTTTTCTTTGGCTCTGTTTTTTCATAACTTATTTGACACTACCCGCCTTCCCGGGTGTTAATTTTTTCTTCACTGCTGCTATGTTTTCCAGTTCTTCGTCTGCATTTTTCTGCTGTTTTTCTTTCCTTAAAAATGCATTCATATACTGAAAACTTTCCTGCACATATAGGTGTTCAATGCCAAGCGCAAAATAGCCGTGCAATGCACCCTTGATCCGATGATGTTCAACCAGATTGCCAGCCTTTTCAGCTTTTTCGCATAATCCTCGCCCTCATCGCGCAGCGGATCGTACTGCGCCGTCAGTACCAGCGTGTCCGGCAGTCCCTGCAGATTTTCTGCCAGTACCGGTGCAAAGTACGGATTTTTGCGGTCTTCTTCGGTCCGCTGATACAGAATTACATAATCTTCCATTTTGACACTGGTCAGAAGGTATCCGGTTCCATTGGTTTTCACGGATGTACGGTGATTTCTCTGTGTAACAGGAATTCACCGCCGGATAAATCAAAATCTGTTTCCCCGGCAGCAGTTCTTTTTTATCCCTCGCCATCAGGCAGACCGCAGCCGCAAGATTTCCTCCTGCGCTGTCGCCCATGATCGTGACATTTTCCGGCGTTACCTCCGGCAGAATCTCCCCGCGCAGCATTGCCTGGGCGGCGGCGTAGCAGTCTTCTAAGCCTGTCGGGAAACGATGCTCCGGTGCAAGACGGTATTCTACCGATACAACAATCTGCCCCGTCGACTGCGCCATGCGTGCGCAGACACGGTCGTATGTCTCCACGCTCTCGGTTGTCCAGCCGCCGCCATGGAAGAACAGAATCGCTTCTTTTGCACCATGCTCCTCCATTTTTTCATCCGGGAAGAACAGCCGAATCGGAACCTTGTAGTCCCCATTATATATTTCCATATCCAATTTTCGCAGAAAAATACGGATCGGATCCAGCTTCTTGATATCGGCAAGCCGACGGGCGGATTCTACTTCAATTCCGCCGTAGGACAATACATTTAAAATGGCTTTGACTGCTTTTTTCATTCGCTCTCTCCTCTGTTGCTATTTTTCTGCTTCTGTTTTTCGTCTAGTTGCAATGTACTGCTTCAAAAATTCATACATCTGCTCATCCGTTGGCGGACAGCCTTTCAGATTGCATGCGAACCCGGAAGTACAACTTCCTACACCAAGCGCCCCGCTCTTTCCCCGGTATCCCTGCCCGATGCAGATTTTTTCGCGGAGTTCCGGCAGCAGTCCTTCCTCTTTCAGCCGGTCGAGCGCCGGGATCAGATAACCGTAGCAGGCACTGCAGGACTCAACTTCCTCTACGGCATCCTGCAGTTCCACGATCTTCCGTTTTTCCGGAATCACTCTTTTTTCACCAATTTCGCCAATTTGGCGGATTGAAAGCCGTGTGAGATCAGCGCTGCCCACGCCCAACTCTTCTGCCATTTTGACATACGGGACATCTTCTGGCTTATAATGCAGTTCCGCGCAGACATATGCATCGATCAACACCGGATCTAACCCAGCGAAAAGGCGATTCATAATAAACGGATTACCGCCATCCTCAAAGTCAAGGTCTCCGCAGATATTATCCACCAAAATAAAATCCTGATGAATCCCCAGCCCCAGATGCGCAATTGGCCGATGAAGTCCCATGGCATGAAAATGACGTTTTTCTTTATTCGGCAATAGACCTTTCATGTTTTTCAGTGCGCAGGTAATTTTAGTCTGGCAATGGCCTTTCATGACCGGGACATTGATCATAAAATCCACCTTTTTCGCACATTCGCAAATTTGAAGTTCCATATCACCACACTGCACCGGCATGCTTTTTTCCTTCTGCGCATCGATAAGCGGAACGCCGTACTGTTCCGAAAGCATACGGTATCCACAGACCTCAAACGATTCCTCCGTCTTATCTCCCACCCAAGAGCCTTCCATGATTTGAAGGTTAGTAAATCCATTTTCCTGAAGATATTCGATGATCCCCGCAACCACCTCCGGATGTGTCGTCCCTCCAAACTCCGCCGGGACAGGTGCTACCAGATTTGGCTTAATACCGATGAGACTGACCTTCGAAGGAATGAGCGTAGCAAGGCACATTTGTTCAAAAGCTGTTTTGTCATTTCTTTATATTCTATTCCCTGTATCTGGATAATTTCGTTTTTATTCATTTAGCATTGCGGCCCCTTTATTCTGATTTGATTTTTTCTGACATTCGATATTCTTTAGTATATAATAGTTACTGCTTTCTTTCAACTCATCCAAAAACAAAATCATTTCCTGTGAACTGTAACCATTCCCATCATCTCCAGCTTCATAGAAAATTAAGCACTGTATGCTTGTAAGATTTCCAATCGCATTGTATAATAACTGGAAGACGGTACACAGAAAAAGTACCTCATCAGAAAGGAACTGACATGAGTTTTGAAGATGATTTAAAGGATGTCGGCGACAGTATTGGAAAGCTTGTGGATAATGCTGTAAATTCTCAGGATTTTCAGGAATTAAACCGGAAGATTTCAGACACCATCAACCAGTTTGTCTACCCAAACCGGAAGGGACCATTCCGTGCAAATGGCACACAGGAGCCGTCCCGCGGCTATTCCGCAGATACTTCCTACAGCAGCCAGCATTCTTCCCATAATAATACAGCGCAGCAGACCGGACCGCATCACTATTCCTACGGGCCGGGAGGCACGATGCCGGGTAAGAGCGCGAACCCGGTTCCCAAACCTTTCCATACCTGGCAGACCCCCCAGAATACGGAATGGAACAGCCGCATACAGGAACGTCGTGTACTGCGCGAGCGCTTTATGCCATCCACCGATCTTGCACTTGTTGGCGGATTTCAGACGGCTGCCGGCTGGGGTGTCACCGGACTGTTCGGCTGCTGCACAGCGCTTAGTCTCTATTCCTTATTTGCAAGTCCGAATGACAGCGCGCTGATTCCTTCTCTTATTTTTGCCGCATTTACCATCGGCGGCGGCATTCTTCTGAAAAAAGGAAGTAAAAACCGGCGTCTGGTCCGCCATTTCCGCCAGATCTGTACGCTGATCGGCACAAAGGAATATATTTCTACGAAAGAACTCTGCGACAGTATGCACTGTGAGAAAGGTGAGCTTCTGACCGATATTACGACCATGATTGATAAATCCATGCTGCGCCAGGGCCACCTCGACGAGAATGGTACCTGTCTGATGGTGACAAAGGACTGCTACGACCAGTACCGCGCAATGCTCGCCAGCCAGAAGGAACAGCAGATTGCCGAACAGAAAGCACGTGAACAGCTGGAGGCCTCCGGTGTAACGCCGGAATATCAGCAGATGCTGGAAGAATGTGAATCTTATATTCAGAAGATCCATCAGTGCAACCTGGATCTGCCGGGTGAAGTCATCACAGCCAAGCTGAGCCGTCTCGAAACGGTTGTTACCCGGATTCTCGAGGAGGCAAAAAAGCGCCCAAAAGAAGCCGCCGCCCTGCGGAAATTTATGGATTACTATATGCCGACAACCTGGAAGCTGCTCGACGCTTACCGTTCCTTTGAGAACGAACCAATTCAAAGCGACAATATCCTCCGAACCAAGAAGGAAATCGAGGACACACTGGATACCATCAATGCCGCATTCGAAAAGCTGCTTGATGATCTGTTCCAGACAACGGCATGGGATATTTCTTCTGATATCTCTGTTCTGCAGACGATGCTGGCGCAGGAGGGACTGACAAATCAGGCAGGTCCGTCAAAGCAGGATATTGAGCCGCTTCACATGTAACTATTCAAAGCTATACAATTGAAATCAAATCACCGGTTACGTTTCCGTACCGAAGAAAAGGAGAATAGAAAACATGAATGATTTTATAAAGGACACCACTGAAATTCCAAGCTTAAGTTTCGGCGCTCCGGAGCCGGAACCGGAACTTCCGGTACAGCAGCCGGAAGAAAAGAAAGAGGTCATGGATGATTCTGTTCTGTCCGACGAACAGAAAGCCATGGTGGATGCCTTTGTTTCCCAGATTGATCTTGCCAATACAAACGGCATTCTGCAGTACGGTGCCGGTGCACAGAAGAAAATGGCAGACTTTTCCGAGAAAACGCTGGAGAACGTCAGAAGCAAAGATCTCGGGGAAATCGGCGATCTGCTCACCTCTGTTGTGACAGAGCTGAAAACGTTTGACGCAGAAGAAGAAAAGGGACCATTCTCTTTCTTTAAGAAAAGCACGAACAAAATCAATGCAATGAAAGCGAAGTATGACAAGGCAGAGGTGAATGTCAATAAAATCTGTGACGTGCTCGACGGCCACCAGCGGCAGCTTCTGAAAGACATTGCCATTCTGGATCAGATGTATGCACAGAACCTGAATTATTTTAAAGAGCTGACCATGTACATTCTCGCAGGAAAGAAAAAGCTGGAGCTGGTACGTTCCACAGAACTCCGTGATCTGCAGAATAAAGCGCAGATGACCGGAAAGGCCGAAGATGCACAGGCTGCCAAGGATCTCGAAGATCTCTGCAACCGATTTGAGAAGAAACTGTATGATCTGGAACTGACCCGTATGGTTTCGATCCAGACAGCGCCGCAGATCCGCATGATTCAGAACAGCGATTCTGTAATGGCCGAAAAGATCCAATCCACACTCGTCAACACCATTCCGCTCTGGAAAAACCAGATGATCATTGCACTCGGCGTTCATCACTCGACTGAGGCTGCCAAAGCACAGCGCCAGGTTTCGGATATGACAAATGAGCTTCTGAAAAAGAATGCGGAGAATCTGAAGATGGCAACGATCGAGACTGCAAAAGAATCTGAGCGCGGTATCATCGATATGGAAACCTTAAAACAGACGAACCAGAGCCTGATCTCTACCCTCGATGAAGTGATGAAGATTCAGGAGGACGGCCGCCAGAAACGTGCCGCCGCTGAAGTTGAGCTGGTACAGCTCGAAAATGATATTAAGAAAAAAATGCTGGAGCTTTCTGCAGGCGGACAGCACTGATACTTTTTGTATCCTATATGAAAAAAAACGGAGAAGCCGCTTTTTCTGTGGTTTCTCCGTTTTTTACGTCCTGTCTCACCCTTATCTCGGGCGTTCTGCTTTTCATTCTTTCTTCGGTATTCCGTGAAATAAAATTCAATATCAAAGCAGGTCTGCTCATCGCCCTCTTCTACCATCTCCCAATCCGGTGATTCGTCAAGATCCTCAAAGAAGGTATCCGCCTGATACGTCATGTCAATTCGTGTGACGTATGCCGTATCACAGTATGGGAGAAGCTGACGGTAAATTTCTCCGCCGCCCGCAACATAAATATCGTCGTCCTCATACGGCTTTAACACTTCCATCAGCTCTTTGATACTGTGGACAACGGTTGCGCCGCGGACAGTCCATTCCGGATCGCGACTTAAGATAATATTCGTTCTGCCTTTTAAGGGCTGCCTGCCGGGAGTGTAGCAAGTGTCTTTCTTCCCATCACGACAACGTGTCCCATCGTAGTTTCACGGAAGAATCGCAGATCAGACGGAATACTTACCAGCAGCCGTCCCTGATATCCCAGACCCCATTTGCGGTCCGCACTTAAAATTGCTTTCATTTTGTTTCCTCTTTCTGTGTTATTTTCTCATCCATACTGCCGGAGCGGAACCCTTCCAGATCCATCGTCAGATAAGAAAAGCCGAGCTTTTTCAGATATGCAATCATTTCTTCTCTCTTCTCAAGCACTTCCCCCATACGCTCCGGTGCGATTTCAAGACGCACCACATCGCCATGTACACGCAGGCGGAGATTCTCTTCCGCACCGAACAGCGTATGAAGCCATGCTTCGCCGTCCGCAATCCGATCCAGAACGTCATAGTTAATTTCTGCCCCGTAGGGAAGGCGTGTCGCCATACATGGAGTGGATGGACGGTGTGCTACGGAAACGCCGTACTTTGCAGCAAGTGCTTTTACCTCTGTTTTTGTCACATGACACGCTGCAAGCGGCTGATGACACCATATTCTCTCAGCGCTTTTCGCCCCGGCCGGTAGACATGAAGGTCATCCTCATTTGTTCCGTCGAGTACCTGGGTGACACCGTGATCGCGGGCAAATTCCAGAAGTTTCCCAAATAGATAGTGCTTACAGAGATAGCAGCGGTTTTCCGGATTGTAACGGATTGCCTCCTGCTCCAGCTCATCAACAAAAAGGACCTCATGAACAGCGCCAACCTCCTTTGCTACTCTTGTCGCTGTCTCCAGGTCGCAGGGCGGATGCAGCCGTGTCTGAAAGGTTACTGCATAAACCTTTGTTCCATATTTTGCAGATGCATCCATGACAAGCTTCAGCAGCAGACTGCTGTCCACACCGCCGGAGAATGCCAGACAGAGATCCTGTTTTGCAATCTCGTCAAGTTGGGTAAGCAATGCTTTTTCCTTATTCTGCATATCTGTTTTCTGTTCTGTCCGGTTCTTTTTCTTTTCCTGTAATTCCATCGTATCTGTCTTCCTTTCCTGTAAAATGGCCGATGTCTTCTTATCAGAAAATCCATCGGCGGCACTGCTGCCCCGATGGATTTTCTCATACAGGTATTCCTGTTCTATTTTTTATCGATATGTCGGATCGCTTCCGAAAGCACCGCCTGTCCAGGTATAACGGGTCGGGTTTGTCAGCGGATAATCCAGATTGTCGCCAATGCGGACCGTTGTTCCGCTGCTGACGTTATCATAAATCCATTTTGCATCGATTGCAGTCAGTCTGACACAACCATGTGACATCGGTGATCCCAGGGAATTGAAGTCTACGGCAGAGATCATATTCAGATCCGGTGTGCTGCTTGCTACGCCATGGAAGTAAACAGCGCCATAAATCTGTGATACATATGGTGCCCAGCACACATAATCTTCACCTCTCATTTGCTTCTTTTTCAACTGCCAGCCGATTTTATATGTTCCTGCTGCGGTGTAACTGATTGGATTTCCTACGGAGCAGATCATTGATTTGATCGGGGTATCGTAAGAACCGGTTGCACTGTTATAGCCGTAAATGGTGACACGTCCGCGGGTTCTGTCTACTGTGATGTATTTGGATGACGGATTGAAGATGCTTGTCACATCCTCCATCAGAGAACCGTCTGCTTTGCGGTAACGGCGGTATTTTCCGATGTACTCCCATCCTTCCGTGATTCTGCGTCCGGAAGCATCGAATTTGTACTGTTTTCCATTGATCGTAGCGGTGCAGTTCTGATATCTTCCGCCCCAGCTGCGGAAATAATACTGAGAACCGTTCAGTGTCAGCCACTGGTCATGGTACATGCCGCCCCAGCTCTTGAAGTAGTACCAGTTCTTATCATGAAGAATCCACTCGTCATGTGCCATGCCGCCCCAGCTCTTCATGTAATAATAGTTACCGTCATGGTAAACCCAGCCGGTCAGCATTTTTCCATCTTTATCCAGATAATAATAATTTTTATCATAGAGGAACCAGCCTTTTTGCGTCCGTTTGGTTCCATCTGCATTAAACCAGTACCAGGTATCGCCGGACTTGCCCCATTCGTTTTTATACATACCACCCCAGCTCTTGAAGTAGTATTTTCCATCGAGCCATTCATTGGCAAGCATGGTTCCATCGGATTTCAGATAATACTTATTTCCTTTGTAGGTCAGCCAGCCGCTGGTATATTTCTTTCCATTTCCGTCAAAATAATACCATACATTGTTGACTTTTGCCCATGCGTTTTTGTAGGCCGCACCCCAGCTGCGGAAGTAATAGGTGTTATCCAGCCACTCATTAAAAGCCATTTTTCCATCGGCTTTCAGATAATAGCTGTTTCCATTGTAATCCAGCCAGGAATTCGTCAGCAGTTTTCCACTGTCTGCCGTCGTCCAGTACCAGATCGTCTGAGTTGCGGTTTTAATTTTTTTCCAGCCAGTTGTGGTCGAAACGGTTCCGTCAGCTCCGACATAGTAATAATTGCCTTCATATTCAGCAACATCATTGACGCGCATACCGCCCCAGCTTCGGAAGAAGTACAAGGTTCCATTCAGATTCAGTGCATTGTCTTCCATATGGCCGTCTTCGTGGAGATAATATTTATTTCCATCGTAATTGAACCAGCCGGTTCGTACGCCGCCCCAGCTTCGGAAGCTGTACCATTTTCCATCAATTTCAGCCCAGCCGGATTTATTTTTCTGATTGCCGGTCTCCATCTCGAAGCTTCCGTCTTTCATGTCTCCGTTCGCATCAAAGGAACCTGGTTTCATATAGTAGGTTGCTGTATCTACCTTTTGCCAGCCGGAAAGGAGTTCTCCAGTTTCTGCATCTACCAGATACCAGGTAGAACCTACTGTCAGCCAGCTTACGGTACGGTCTTCCTGCTGATATACGGTGTGGTTTCCAAGAGATACGGTGCTGTCTGCATTCAGATAGTAGGTATGCGTTACCCCTTTTTCATCGACAACAGTCTGGAAACCTGCCTCTTTTACGCGGGTGCCGTCATCGCCAAACAGATATGTTTTATCTCCTACCTTCTGGGTCTTGCTCCAGATGGCATAGCCGTTTTCATCCGCATAGTAATCGTCTACGCTTCCATCATTAAATTCGAGTGTAACAAGTTCATTTCTTTTCAGTTCCGGTGCAAATACTTTTCCTTCACAGATACCCTGCTGCATCGAACCAAGTCCGTCTTTTGCAGGATCTTCCCCTTCTGTATCCAAGTAGTAGGTTCCGGTTTTTCCATCTTTATCCGTAAGTTCTACTTCACCGGTCAGCATGTAGCCGTTTTCATCAAACGCATAACCGACACCGTCGATTTCTATTGGTCCGGTAGCAGCTACCACCTTATTATTCTCATCCAGAACTCCGTACTGAAACTGTTTCTTTCCATCTTTTTCAACGCTGTTCCAGCCTTCCTTCAGATTACTTACTTCCGGAGCCGGAGTTGCGCTCGGCGTCGGTGTCTCGGAAGGGGTCTCAGTTGGTGTTGCGGTCGGTGCTTCGGTTGGAGCCGGAGTCTCACTCGGTGTAACCTCTGGGGTCTCAGTTGGCGCCGGAGTCGGAGTCGTTTCTTCGTCTTCGGCCTGAGCTACAGTATCACTTTCCGAATTACCGGTAATGGACTGGTTTCTGTAGAAGCTGCATATGCACCGGCTGGTGTAACACTTACCATGACGCCAAGTACGGCTGCGGCCAGAAACTTTCTTTTCATTCTTATTCATCCTCCCATTTTTTTACTCTTATACAATTTATAGCTTACTACATTTTTCCATCTATTTCAAGTTATCCGCCGGTAAAATACCTTACAAATTTCTTATGGTTTTTTCCTGTTTTTCGGGCAGAAAAAACTCCTGACCCCGGTTTTCTGACCGGAAACAGAAGGCTTTTTACTGTTCTTTTATTCGTTTACCGTGGTAGATCCATAGATCTCTGTCTGAAGTCTCGAGATGGTTGCTGCGAAGTCCGGAACAAGCATCTCACCCTTGCTGGAGTACAAGTCGTCGTACGGTACACGGCTCTGTACAATCTCGTAGGACAGAATTGTCGGCAGCTCTCCGATCAATGTCATCAATGTAGACTGATCAATGTTATGGGTAACACTTGGAAGAATGGTATCCGCCAGTGCACTCAGTTCTGTTACGCTTGACGATTTCATTTTCTGCATCATCTTGCTTAAAACCTCTCGCTGACGCTCCGTTCTCTGATAATCAGAATTTCCAACGTAACGGATTCTTGCATATGCAACTGCCTGATAGCCATCCACATGCTGCTCTCCGCCTGCTGTATACTGGTGGGCGGAAGCATCCACATTACGGAGTCTGCACATTTCATCAACATATTGGTTCGCTACACGGATTTCATCATCGCTCGGCGAAAGCTCGATTCCGCCGATGGCATCGATAATGTCAATCATGGAATCGAAGTCAACACTTGCATAATTGTCAATCGGCAGTTTGTAGTTGTCCTCGATGGTTCGTACAACCAGCGGACCGCCGCCATATGCGCAGGCTGCATTCAGTTTTTTCACACCGACATCCGGGATATTTGCATACAGGTCACGCATAAAGGATGTCATGTGGATCTGTTTTGTATCTTTATTGATGGACATCAGAATCATGGAATCGGAGTTTCCATACCACGTTTTGTCACGACGGTCAACACCGATCAGCAGAATGTTGTACACGTTATTGTTGTTTGGAAGTTCAATGTCCTGTGTCTCATTTAAAATCTCAGACTGCAGGGCATCCGTCTCCTCATCGGTCAGCCCGGTACTTTCGGTCTCAACCTCTGTGGATTTATTGATCGTGATTTTATCATCGCTTACGTAGTTACTCTTGCTGTAATAGTGATTGATTACAGCATAGACACCGACGAGCACAACCAGTACAACTACGAGAAGGATGGTGAGCACATTAACCCAGCCGAATTTCTTCTTTTTCTTTCCTGAGGAATGGCGTCTTTCCGGGATTTCATCCTCGTCATCATATTCTTTTCTCATAACGACCTCTTTCATTTTCTTATTTTCCGGTATTTTTCAGCCGGATATCGTTTATAATATAGTCAAAAACGGGCTGCTGTCAAGTGTGCAGTCCGTTTTGATTGATTTCCGTTTGCAGTTCTTTTTCCTACCGCTGCATTTTCTCCCACTGGTTCAGTGCAGCCTCAATGACTTTGTCCATATCGTAATACTTGTATTCTCCAAGTCTTCCGCCAAAGATAACCTTCTCTTCTTTTTCCGCAAGTGCGGCATATTTCTGATAAAGTTCCTGGTTTCTGGCATCATTCACCGGGTAGTACGGCTCCATCCCCTCTTTCCAGTCGGTGGAATACTCTCTGGAAATGACGGTCTTTTTCTGGGTTCCGAATTCGAAATGCTTATGTTCGATCACACGCGTATACGGTGTCTCCCGATCGGTGTAGTTTACTACAGCCACGCCCTGATAATTGTCGGTATCCAGCACTTCTGTTTCAAAGCGCACCGTACGGTATTCCAGCTTGCCAAGTGCATAATCGTAAAACGCATCAATCGCTCCGGTGTAAATCACCGTCTCACCCATCGCCAGGTACTTTTCTTTATCTTCCAGAAAATCAACACCTGTCTGTACATCCGCTTTTTCAAAAAGCCGCTCTGTCAGAACGTTATAACCGCCAATCGGAATTCCTGATAAAGGTCATTGAAATAGTTGTTGTCATACGTAAAGCGCACCGGAGGCCGTTTGATGAT
>ENA-OQDE01000025-OQDE01000025.1-human-gut-metagenome-genome-assembly--contig:-NODE-25-length-82028-cov-14.756181_pt1 | contig 82028 bp, 107 predicted proteins | sample MGYA00242768_ERZ504595 | MGnify/ENA primary metagenome ERZ504595 (study PRJEB26092, sample SAMD00036307) | human gut metagenome | host: Homo sapiens | study: EMG produced TPA metagenomics assembly of...
CTTTATAGCCAACTCCTTGTCGGCTATCGCGGCATACTGCTTTTTTGAAAAGAAGCCCGCCATTGACGTAAAGTTTGTCAATGACGGACAACTTGCTATTTTTTGATTTTATTTCGAACTCACGTTATTGTAAGTTCTTTTGGCATTTTCCAGATACTAAACGTTTTTAAGCAACTCGAAAAGATGTGCATTGGTGAAATGACCGTTCTTGAAAATGGATTTTGTCATTATTCCGATTTTGTTGAAGCCGGCCTTTTCTAATACTCGCATGGAAGGAAGGTTGTGTTCAAAGACAAGTGCGAATATACGTATTGTATTCGTATAAGTGAAGTAATGGTAGATGGCTTCTTGTAATGCGTCGGTTACAATACCTTGGTTCCAATATTTTTCTCCGATAACATACCCTACTTCAGCATTGAAGCATTCCACATCTGTGCCTGGTGTAAATCCGATATTGCCTACGGCTTTTCCATTAACTTCAATACAAAAATCATGAATGCCTTCTTTTTTCTGGATGAGGTCAATAAAGGTTTCCGCATGCTCTAGCCTGTAAGGGTGGGGGAATACGTTGCGGCAATTGTCCCAAATCTTTTTGTTATTCAGTTCTTGAACTAATGAATGAGCGTCTTCTGTTTGCCAAGTACGTAGTGTGTACTTGTTCTTTTGTACAAATACAGCATGATAGCGTCTCATGGGGGTACTGCAGAGCCCATGGTAATTTTGTTTTTCTCCTACGACAGCAAATCCCAAACTCTGGTAGAAAGGAATAGCATAAGTAGAAGAATTAACCGTTGTTTCAATGGAAGGATGGAGGGTGGAGGCGTAGTGGAAAAGTTTTTTTCCTAATCCGTGCCTGTGATATTCTGGCTTGATAAAAAATAGGGAGATATGTTTACCATTACTTTTTATACCTAAAATGCCTGTTAGAGCTTCATTGTCAAACTACCATAAAATATGATTTCGTTTATACATTTTTTGTTATAAATAAAGCTTTTGAAAAATTCCAATCCCTCATTGTTGAAATCTTCTTTGCCGGTGATGGTGAAAACTTGCCAAGATAGTTCGATGGCTTTTGGGTATTCATCTTTTGTGAGTTGTCGTATGTTATTCATGGTATGCCATATTGTAGATTAGTGTAAAAATAGGTAGAGCAGGTATGTTCTTTGTAAGGTGGAGAAGGATAAAGGTGCATTTAAAAACGACTTTATCCTTCTTTGTCTATTAACTAGAAATTATAGGCTACGCAAGATTGAATACGGCTTGGTCTAGGTCGCTGATTAATTGGTATTTAATATCAAAGTTTAAACTCCAGTTTTTGTCTAAGTCAAACTCCATACCTGCTCCTAAATTAACTCCAAATTTTCCATCACTTCCACTGACATCGTAATCGCCTGCTTTCCCTAAATCCAAATGCCAGTTAGTGTATGTAAATCCTGCTAATGGATATAGACTAATATTGCTTGCTATGGGAAAAAGGTAGTGGATATTTGCGTTGATGTCAAACATGCTAAGTCCATCATTTTTAAAGAAGTAATTCATAGACGGCTCTATTCTGATTTGATCAGTAATATTATATTGATATTTCAGACCAATACCAACGCTCTCTATTTCAGTTCCATAACTTAGATTTCCACCAATAGCTTGTTTCCCTTGTTGTGCAAAAACAGAACCACAACCTAAAAGTGCCATGCATGCGGCAATAATAATTTTTTTCATAATCACTCATTTTAAATGAATACTAACTTTTCTTTATATGTAGAATTATTTTTCTTCCTCCTTAAACCAGGAAGCATACATTAAATATCCATTGGCTATTTTCTGATTGAGTTCTTTGCTTTGTGCCTCGGGAATCTTTTTGATAAATTTGGCTGGAACTCCTGCCCATAGGCTTCCAGGTTCGATGACGGTGTTACTGAGTACCAGCGCTCCGGCAGCTACAATAGCTCCTTCACCTACGACCGCATGGTCTAGTATGGTAGAGCCCATTCCAATTAGAGCGCCGTCTTTTATAGTCGCACCATGTATGGTTACATTATGTCCTACAGAAACATCATTCCCGATTTCGACAACTGATTTTTGATATAATGTATGTACTACACTGCCGTCCTGGATATTTACGCGGTTACCTATGCGGATAGCATTAACATCGCCGCGTAATACGGCGTTAAACCAAATGCTGCAATCTTTTCCAATTACAACATCGCCAATAATAGTGGCATTATCGGCTAAATAACAGTTCTCGCCGATTTTTGGAGTGAATCCTCTCACTGATTTTATAAGTGCCATAATTAATTTCTACCGTTTTAAAGGAGATGTTACTTCTTTTAACCACTCGCGTTCCTCGTTGTTCAATTCCGGATTCAAACAATTGTAAACTTTTTCATGATATTGGTTGAACCATGTTATTTCTTCATCGCTCAGCATATCTGTCAGGATGGCTTCTTTGTCAATAGGGCAGAGGGTAAGTGGCTCGAATTTATAGTAAGTGCCGAATTCTGTCTCTTGTGACGGAACAATTAACATGGTATTTTCCGTACGTACTCCATGGCGTCCGGTTTTATATATACCGGGCTCGTTGGTTACTGTCATGCCTGGAACAAGTAAGGCCGGCATGTGGTTCATGCGGAATTGGTGAGGACCTTCGTGTACATTCAGAAAACAACCTACACCGTGGCCTGTTCCATGCAGGTAATTGATTCCGGCTTTCCACATAGGGAGGCGAGCCAGCGCATCTAGTTGTGTTCCGCAAGTTCCATGTGGAAATTGAGCCATTGAGAGTTGGATAAATCCTTTTAAGACTAATGTGTAATCTGTTTTTTCTTCTTTCGTGAGTGCTCCTAAAACGATAGTACGAGTAATATCAGTTGTTCCGTCCAAATATTGTGCTCCACTGTCCAGCAGCAGCATGCCTTCAGGTTTTAAGGGAATATCGGTTTCGGGGGTTGCTTCATAGTGAACAATAGCGCCATGAGCTTTATATCCGGCAATGGTGTCAAAACTGATACCATTGAAGTGGGGTTGTCCGGCGCGGAATTCGTATAATTTCTTATCTATACTTATTTCGGTTTCATTTCCAGTAGAAACAGCTGCTTTCAGCCAGCGGAGAAATTTAACCATGGCTACTCCGTCGCGTTTCATTGCGCGATGGAAGCTTCTATTTCTGTCTCATTCTTTATCGCTTTTAAAAAAAGTACAGGCGAAGGAGCTATTTCTATTAAGGAATGGGCGCAGGCTGCTGCATGGACAGCGGCATTGATATTAGCTGACAACAGGAGCTTGCCGGTAAAATCTTTTAAATCTTTTTCAATTGTTGAATAAGGCCTTACTTTAATTTCGTTTTCTGTTAGATAGTCTTTTACTTCATCTGACAGTTTATTCTCTATTATATATAAGGTAGAACTATATTCCGTGATGAGAAGGTAACTTACAAATACCGGATTGCAGTGTACGTCACTTCCCCGTAAGTTTAGGGTCCATGCCACTTCATCCAGTGCGGAAATTAAAATGCCTGTGCAACTGTTACGACGGATTGCTTCTCGTATTTGAGTGATTTTATCCTTGTAACTGAGACCGGCATATTTCAATTCATGTATAAACACTTTGTTATCGGGCAATGCAGGCCGATCTGTCCATAATTCATTGAATGGATCGGGAGCAAGGGTTAAGTGTATCTGTTTTTTTTCTAATTCTTTCTGTAAGTTGCTTGTTTCTTGATAGCTGTTCACCCAGCCGTCTATACCCACATTGTCTTCTGCATTCAATACACAGCCCAACCACTCTACAATGGAAGGAGTTTCCGGTAATCGTTCCTTGAATAAAGTAATACCTGTGTTTTCCAATTGTTCGGCCGCTTGAAGAAAATAGCGTGAATCTGTCCAAAGTCCGGCTTTATCCAGTGTTACGACAACCGTACCTGCCGAACCTGTGAAACCTGATATCCATTTACGTGCTTCCCAATGTTTGGGGATATACTCTCCCGAATGGGGATCCGTACTGGGAATAATAAAGGCTGAAAGCTTGTGTTTACGCATGAAATTGCGCAGACTAGCTATTCTATTTATAATTTCCGATTTCATTTTAATAGGTTTATAATGGTTTGTACTAGAAAGCAAAGATACGATTTCTAGATTATTTTAAATAAATAATTGCGGAAAGTTTTGTAAATAAAGAAAGTATGTGTAATTTTGCGCCGCAATTTGACTATCGGAAAATATTAATAACAACATATTTAATAATTAAAAACAATGATTGTAGTACCAGTAAAAGAAGGCGAAAACATTGAAAAAGCGCTGAAGAAGTTCAAAAGAAAATTTGAGAAAACAGGTGTTGTAAAAGAACTAAGAGCTAGACAGCAGTTCGACAAGCCGTCTGTATTGAACAGGCTGAAAAGAGAACGTGCTATCTATGTTCAGAAACTTCAGCAAGTAGAAGAATAATTAAAAACTCGCACATTCTTTGAATAATTGAATTCTTTTTCATATATTCGTTGCTGATTGATAAGCGACGTTTCTTATGATGACAGACTCTTTTTTGGATTATCTTCGATTTGAAAAAAACTATTCTGAAAAAACAATAGTTAGTTATGGAATAGATTTGACCAAGTTCGAAGAATACTTCAAGGGGAAAGACGAGAAAGTCGATTTTACAACGGTAGATGCTGATTTGGTTCGTGGTTGGGTGATGAACCTGATGGAGAATGGATATACATCTGCTTCTGTAAACCGAAAACTGAGTTCACTCCGGTCGTTTTATCGTTTCCTTCTAAAGAAAGGTGTGATAGAGGAGGATCCGATGTTGAAAATCATTGGACCGAAAAATAAGAAACCTCTTCCTGTATTTCTGAAAGAACGTGAAATGGACCGACTCTTGGATGATGTTCCTTTTAAGGAGGATTTTACAGGTTGTCGGGATAGAATGGTGTTGGAAATGTTTTATGCTACAGGCATGCGGCTTTCCGAGTTGATAGGGCTGAATGATGTGGATGTCGATTTTTCTGCGTTTCTGATAAAAGTAACGGGAAAGAGAAATAAACAGCGTTTAATTCCTTTTGGAGAAGAATTGCGAAGGGCGATGTCTGTTTATCTGAAAATAAGAAATGAAGTGTTGCCTGGAAAGGCAGAGGCGTTTTTCGTTCTAAAAAACGGAAAACGGATGTATCCTGGAAAGGTGTATCTTTTAGTGAAACGGAACCTGTCAAAAGTGGTGTCGTTAAAAAAAAGAAGTCCGCATGTGTTGAGACATACTTTTGCAACTGCTATGTTGAATAATGAGGCAGAGTTGGGCGCAGTGAAGGAATTACTGGGCCATAGTAGTCTGACTACAACGGAAATTTATACGCATACGACTTTTGAGGAACTTAAAAAAGTTTATGAACAAGCTCATCCAAGAGCGTAAAAAAGGAGGTATTTATGGAAGTTAGAATTCAAGCCATTCATTTCGATGCAACAGAAAAACTTCAGGATTTTATTCAGAAGAAAACTGCTAAGTTAGAAAAGTATTGTGACGATATAAATAAAGTGGAGGTGTCATTAAAAGTTGTAAAGCCTGAAACTGCGATGAATAAGGAGGCTAGTATAAAAGTGCTGGTGCCTAATGGTGAATTTTTTGCAGAAAAGGTGAGTGATACATTTGAAGAGTCGGTTGATGTATGCGTAGATGCGCTTTCTAAGCAATTGACAAAATATAAAGAAAAACTACGCGGTAAATAAAAAAAAACACCGAAAGTTTTTGAGATTTAAAATAAATATCTAACTTTGCAGCCGCTTAACCATTCAAGGCGGAATGGTTGCGAAGTTAGATATGACAAGCCTCTTTAGCTCAGTTGGCCAGAGCACGTGATTTGTAATCTCGGGGTCGTTGGTTCGAATCCGACAAGAGGCTCAAGAAAAGATGCTGAGAAGCTGTTGTTCTTTGAAAGTAAGTTGGGCAAATACCAGAGTGGCCAAATGGGGCAGACTGTAAATCTGCTGTCTTTCGACTTCGGTGGTTCGAATCCATCTTTGCCCACATTCTTAAGACTTGAAAGGTCTTTGGTTTTTTGCGGAAGTAGCTCAGTTGATAGAGCATTAGCCTTCCAAGCTGAGGGTCGCGGGTTTGAGCCCCGTCTTCCGCTCTTTTTTTTCTTGCTGTTATAGCTCAGTGGTAGAGCACTTCCTTGGTAAGGAAGAGGTCACGAGTTCAAGTCTCGTTAACAGCTCTTTGATAACGTAATTGCTGATTATTAATCAAATAAATAACAAGTAAAGCTATGGCTAAAGAGAAATTTGAACGTTCGAAACCGCACGTTAACATTGGTACTATCGGTCACGTTGACCACGGTAAAACCACTTTGACTGCTGCTATCACTACTGTGTTGGCTAAAAAAGGTCTTTCAGAATTGCGTTCTTTCGATTCTATCGACAACGCTCCTGAAGAAAAAGAAAGAGGTATTACTATCAATACTTCTCACGTAGAATATCAAACTGCAAATCGTCACTATGCTCACGTTGACTGTCCGGGTCACGCCGACTATGTAAAAAACATGGTTACAGGTGCTGCTCAGATGGATGGTGCAATTATTGTTTGTGCTGCAACTGATGGTCCGATGCCTCAGACTCGTGAACACATCCTGTTGGCTCGTCAGGTAAACGTACCTCGTTTGGTTGTTTTCTTGAACAAGTGTGATATGGTTGATGATGAAGAAATGTTGGAATTGGTAGAAATGGAAATGCGTGAATTGCTTTCATTCTATGATTTCGATGGCGATAATACTCCTATTATTCGTGGTTCTGCATTAGGTGCTTTGAATGGTGTTCCTCAATGGGAAGATAAAGTAATGGAGTTGATGGATGCAGTTGATACTTGGATTCCATTGCCTCCGCGTGATATTGATAAACCTTTCTTGATGCCTGTTGAAGACGTGTTCTCTATCACTGGTCGTGGTACTGTTGCTACAGGTCGTATCGAAGCTGGTATTATCCATGTAGGTGACGAAGTTGAAATTCTTGGTTTGGGTGAAGATAAGAAATCAGTTGTTACTGGCGTTGAAATGTTCCGTAAATTATTGGATCAAGGTGAAGCTGGTGATAATGTTGGTTTGTTGTTGCGTGGTATCGACAAAAACGAAATCAAACGTGGTATGATTTTGTGTAAGCCGGGTCAGGTTAAGGCTCACTCTAAGTTCAAAGCTGAGGTTTATATCTTGAAGAAAGAAGAAGGTGGTCGTCATACTCCGTTCCATAACAAGTATCGTCCTCAGTTCTACTTGCGTACTATGGACTGTACAGGTGAAATCACTTTGCCGGAAGGAACTGAAATGGTAATGCCTGGTGATAACGTAACTATTACAGTTGAGTTGATCTACCCGGTTGCATTGAATGTAGGTTTGCGTTTTGCTATTCGTGAAGGTGGACGTACTGTAGGTGCAGGTCAGATTACAGAACTCCTTGACTAATCACTAGATAATTAATATGATCAGTTCTCGGTCGTAAGACACCGGGAACTGATTTTTACGGGAGTAGCTCAGTTGGTAGAGCACCGGTCTCCAAAACCGGGTGTCGGGAGTTCGAGCCTCTCCTCCCGTGCTAAACTTGAAAGAATATGTTTCAGAAAGTAGCAAATTATTGTAAAGAATCTTATGACGAATTAGTCCATAAAGTATCATGGCCTACTCGTAAAGAACTTTCTAGTAGCGCAGTGGTTGTTTTATATGCTTCCCTACTCATTGCGCTAGTTGTTTTTCTTATGGATTCAGCCTTCCAGTTTGTAATGGAGGATATTATCTATCCGCACTAATTAATTGAATAAAATGTCTGAGATTGAAAAAAAGTGGTACGTATTACGTGCTGTTAGTGGAAAAGAAAGCAAGGTTAAGGAGTATCTTGATGCTGACATTAAGAACAGTGATCTTAGCGAGTATGTGTCTCAGGTGTTGATTCCTACCGAGAAAGTGTATCAGGTTCGCAATGGTAAGAAAATTGTGAAAGAAAGAAGTTATCTTCCCGGATACGTTTTAGTCGAGGCCGCTTTGGTCGGTGAGGTTGCTCATCATTTGAGATACACTCCGAATGTAATCGGTTTCTTGGGAGGTTCCGAAAATCCGGTTCCTTTGAGACAATCGGAAGTGAATCGTATACTTGGTACGGTGGATGAACTTCAGGAAGGTGGTGAGGAACTTAATGTACCTTATACCGTAGGAGAAACAGTGAAAGTTACCGTTGGACCGTTCAGTGGCTTCAGTGGTCTCATTGAAGAGGTGAATACCGAAAAACGGAAGTTGAAGGTTATGGTTAAGATCTTCGGACGTAAAACTCCGCTGGAACTTGGCTTTATGGATGTCGAGAAAGAATAATGCATTCTGTTACGTGCATTGGACTTTCGCTATAATTAATATATAAAAATTAGAAACAAAATGGCTAAAGAAGTTGCTGGACTAATCAAATTACAGATTAAAGGAGGCGCTGCAAATCCATCACCTCCCGTTGGACCTGCTTTGGGTTCTAAGTATTAATATCATGGAATTTTGCAAGCAATTCAATGCCAGAACCCAGGACAAAGCAGGTAAGATTTTACCTGTAATCATTACCTACTACGCAGATAAGTCTTTTGATTTTGTTATCAAGACTCCTCCCGTAGCTATTCAATTGCTTGAATTGGCTAAGATTAAGAGTGGTTCTGCTGAGCCTAACCGTAAGAAGGTTGCCGAAATTACTTGGGAACAAGTTCGTACGATTGCTCAGGACAAAATGGTTGACTTGAACTGCTTCACTATCGAGTCTGCTATGACTATGGTAGCTGGTACAGCTAGAAGTATGGGTATCGCTGTAAAAGGGGAATTCCCGGGTAATAACTAATAAACTTCAATTATAATGGGTAAACTGACAAAAAATCAAAAGTTGGCTGCAGAAAAAATTGAAGCAGGGAAAGCATACTCACTGAAAGAAGCTGCACAGTTAGTTAAAGATATTACTTTTTCTAAGTTTGATGCTTCATTAGATATTGACGTACGTTTAGGTGTAGACCCTCGTAAAGCTAACCAGATGGTTCGTGGTGTAGTTTCATTGCCTCACGGAACAGGTAAGCAAGTGCGTGTTTTGGTTCTGTGTACACCTGATGCTGAAGCTGCTGCAAAAGAAGCTGGTGCTGACTATGTTGGTCTTGATGAATATATTGAAAAGATCAAAGGTGGATGGACTGATATTGATGTAATCATTACAATGCCGTCTATCATGGGTAAGATCGGTGCTTTGGGTCGTGTTCTTGGTCCTCGTGGATTAATGCCGAATCCGAAGAGTGGTACTGTAACTATGGATGTAGCTAAGGCTGTTAAGGAAGTTAAGCAAGGTAAGATTGACTTTAAGGTTGATAAGAGCGGTATCGTTCATACTTCAATTGGCAAGGTTTCTTTCACTGCAGATCAGATTCGTGATAATGCGAAAGAATTTATCGCTACTATCATTAAATTGAAACCAAGTTCAGCTAAGGGTACTTATATTAAGAGTATTTATCTTTCAAGTACTATGAGTAAGGGTATCAAGATTGATCCCAAAACTGTAGAAGAAAACTAACAATAAGGAGGAATCATGAGAAAGGAAGATAAAGGCGTTATTATTGGTCAGTTGGCTGAAACCGTTAAGCAATACGGACATTTCTATTTGGTTGACACAACTGCTATGGATGCAGCTAAGACAAGTGAACTGAGAAGAAAATGTTTCAAAGCAGGTATTAAGCTGGTTGTTGTGAAGAATTCTTTGCTTCACAAAGCTCTGATGAGCATGGAAGGTGTTGATTTCTCTCCGTTGTTCGATTCTTTAAAAGGTACAACTTCAGTAATGTTTAGCGAAGTAGCTAACGCTCCTGCAAAGTTGTTGAAAGAATACAAAGAGGAAATTCCTGCATTGAAAGCAGCTTATGCTGAAGAAGGTTTCTATGTAGGTGCTAATCAACTGGATGCTCTTTGCAACATTAAGAGTAAGAATGAAGTTATTGCTGATATTATTGCATTGCTGCAATCACCGGCGAAAAATGTTATTTCTGCTCTTCAATCAGGTGGTAACACCATTCATGGAGTTCTTAAGACTCTGGCGAACGTGCCGAATAATCAATTTTATAATCAATTAGTAACAAACAATTAAAATCATACAAAAATGGCAGATTTGAAAGCTTTTGCAGAACAATTAGTTAACTTGACAGTAAAAGAAGTTAATGAACTTGCAACTATCCTTAAAGAAGAATACGGTATTGAACCTGCTGCTGCAGCTGTAGCTGTTGCTGCTGGTCCTGCTGCTGGTGCAGCTGCTGCTGAAGAAAAAACATCTTTTGATGTAGTTTTGAAGAGCGCTGGTGCTGCAAAATTGCAGGTTGTTAAAGCCGTTAAAGAAGCATGTGGTCTTGGCTTGAAAGAAGCTAAAGACATGGTAGACGGTGCTCCTAGCACAGTAAAAGAAGGCTTGGCTAAAGACGAAGCTGAATCACTGAAGAAAACTTTGGAAGAAGCTGGAGCTGAAGTTGAGCTTAAATAATATTAGCCTGAGTATCAGGTAATACGGTTAGGAATCCTCTGGTAGAGGATTCTTAACCTTTTTGTGTCTATATTATTATTAAGTTCTACAAAATATTAACAAATGTCTTCAAATACTGAAAATCAAAGAGTTAATTTTGCTTCCATCAAGAATCCGATGAAGTATCCGGATTTCTTGGAAGTGCAATTGAAGTCATTCCAAGACTTTTTACAGTTGGATACCCCGCCCGAAAAGCGTAAGAATGACGGGCTGTATAAGGTATTCGCTGAAAACTTCCCTATTGCTGACACTCGTAATAACTTTGTCCTTGAATTCTTGGACTATTACATTGATCCGCCTCACTATTCAATAGACGAGTGTTTGGAGCGCGGGCTCACATACAGCGTGCCTTTGAAAGCAAAACTGAAGTTGTATTGTACTGATCCTGATCATGAAGATTTCGATACGGTTATTCAGGATGTTTATCTGGGTCCTATTCCGTATATGACTCCGAAAGGAACTTTTGTTATTAATGGTGCTGAGCGTGTAGTTGTTTCTCAGTTGCACCGTTCTCCGGGCGTGTTCTTTGGTCAGAGCGTGCATGCTAACGGTACTAAATTGTACTCTGCCCGTATTATTCCATTCAAAGGTTCATGGATCGAATTCGCTACAGATATTAACAATGTAATGTATGCGTATATCGACCGTAAAAAGAAATTGCCTGTTACTACTCTGTTAAGAGCTGTAGGTTTTGAAAATGATAAAGATATCCTCGAAATCTTCAATTTGGCTGAAGACGTTAAGGTTAATAAGACTAACTTGAAGAAAGTCGTAGGAAGAAAACTCGCTGCTCGTGTTTTAAAAACATGGACAGAAGATTTCGTAGATGAAGACACAGGTGAAGTTGTTTCTATTGAACGTAATGAGGTTATTATCGACCGTGAAACTGTGATTGAAGAGGATCATATCGATGAAATTATAGACTCAGGCGTTCAGAATATCCTTGTTCACAAGGAAGAAGCGAATTCATCCGACTACTCTATTATATTTAATACCCTTCAGAAAGACCCGAGCAACTCTGAAAAAGAGGCTGTACTTTACATTTACCGTCAGTTGCGTAATGCAGATCCGGCTGATGATGCCAGTGCTCGTGAGGTTATCAATAACCTGTTCTTCTCTGAAAAAAGATATGACCTTGGCGAGGTAGGACGTTACAGAATCAACAAAAAGTTGGGACTGACTACGGACATGGATGTGAAGGTATTGACAAAACAAGATATTATTGAAATCATTAAGTATCTGATTGAGCTGATTAACTCTAAAGCGGATGTTGATGATATTGACCACTTGAGTAACCGTCGTGTACGTACTGTAGGAGAACAGTTGTCCAATCAATTTGCGATTGGTCTGGCACGTATGTCTCGTACCATCCGTGAGCGTATGAATGTGCGTGACAATGAAGTGTTTACTCCGATTGATTTGATTAATGCGAAGACTATTTCTTCTGTTATCAATTCATTCTTTGGAACAAATGCTTTGTCGCAGTTCATGGATCAAACTAATCCATTGGCTGAAATCACTCACAAGCGTCGTTTGTCAGCGTTAGGACCTGGTGGTCTGTCACGTGAACGTGCTGGTTTTGAGGTTCGTGACGTACACTATACTCATTATGGTCGTTTGTGTCCGATTGAAACTCCTGAAGGTCCGAATATCGGTTTGATTTCTTCTTTGTGTGTGTATGCTAAGATTAATGAACTTGGCTTTATTTCAACTCCTTATCGTAAAGTAGCTGATGGTAAGGTGGATATATCTGATGAAGGTATTGAATATCTGACAGCCGAAGAGGAAGAGGATAAGATAATCGCTCAGGGTAATGCTCCATTGGATGATGAAGGCAAATTTGTTCGTGAGAAAGTAAAAGCTCGTCGTGATGCTGATTATCCTGTTGTTACTCCTGACCAGGTAGAGTTGATGGATGTTTCTCCACAGCAGATTGCTTCTATCGCTGCTTCTTTGATTCCGTTCTTGGAACATGACGATGCTAACCGTGCATTGATGGGATCAAACATGATGCGCCAGGCAGTTCCTTTGTTGCGTACAGAGGCTCCTATTGTAGGTACAGGTATTGAAAAACAGTTGGTTGAAGACTCTCGTACTCAGATTGCAGCAGAGGGTGATGGTGTTGTAGAATATGTCGATGCAACAACTATTCGTATCTTGTATGACAGAAATGAAGATGAGGAATTTGTAAGCTTTGAACCTGCTTTGAAGGAATACAGAATTCCTAAATTCCGTAAGACTAATCAGAGCATGACCATTGACCTCCGTCCTACTTGTGATAAAGGACAGCGTGTGAAGAAGGGTGATATCCTGACTGAAGGATATTCAACTCAGGGTGGTGAGCTTGCATTGGGTAAAAACCTGTTGGTGGCTTATATGCCTTGGAAAGGTTATAACTACGAGGATGCTATTGTATTGAATGAACGCGTTGTACGTGAGGACTTGCTGACTTCTGTACACGTTGATGAATATATTTTGGAGGTCCGCGAAACGAAACGCGGTATGGAAGAATTAACTTCTGATATTCCTAACGTGAGTGAAGAAGCTACTAAAGATTTGGATGAAAACGGTATTGTACGTGTAGGTGCACGTATCGAACCGGGTGATATCCTGATTGGTAAGATTACTCCGAAAGGTGAATCAGATCCTTCTCCGGAAGAAAAATTGCTTCGTGCTATTTTCGGTGATAAGGCAGGTGATGTGAAGGATGCTTCATTGAAAGCTTCTCCGTCATTACGTGGTGTCGTTATTGACAAGAAGTTGTTCTCACGTGTTATCAAGAGCAGAAGTGAGAAGAATGCCGATAAGGCTATTCTGCCTAAACTGAATGATGAATTCGAAGAAAAGGCAGCAAAACTGAAAGATATCTTGATTGAGAAACTATTGGTTTTGACTAATGGTAAGGTTTCCCAAGGAGTGAAAGATTATTTGGGAACGGAAGTTATTGCCAAGGGGGCGAAGTTCACCAAACGCGATTTGGAATCATTGGATTATACTATTATCCAGTTGAGCAAGTGGACAGCTGATGCTCATAAGAATGACATGATTCGTGACTTGGTGATGAATTATTTGAAGAAATATAAAGAATTGGATGCTGAATTAAAGCGTAAGAAGTTTGCTATCACTATCGGTGATGAACTTCCTGCGGGCATTATTCAGATGGCTAAGGTTTATATTGCCAAGAAGCGTAAGATTGGTGTAGGTGATAAGATGGCGGGACGTCACGGTAACAAGGGTATTGTTTCTCGTGTGGTTCGTCAGGAAGATATGCCGTTCTTAGCAGATGGTACTCCAGTAGATATCGTATTGAATCCGTTGGGTGTGCCTTCTCGTATGAATATTGGTCAGATTTTCGAAGCCGTATTAGGTCGTGCCGGAAAAGAGTTGGGTGTGAAATTTGCTACTCCTATTTTTGACGGTGCTTCTATGGATGATTTAAATGAATGGACAGATAAAGCTGGATTGCCTCGTTATTGTAAGACTTATCTTTGTGATGGTGGTACAGGCGAACGCTTTGACCAACCTGCAACAGTGGGTGTAACTTATATGTTGAAACTAGGGCATATGGTTGAAGATAAGATGCATGCCCGTTCTATCGGTCCGTACTCCCTTATTACTCAGCAGCCGCTTGGTGGTAAGGCACAGTTCGGTGGTCAGCGTTTCGGAGAAATGGAAGTTTGGGCGCTTGAAGCATTCGGCGCAGCACATATCTTACAGGAAATCCTGACCATTAAGTCTGATGACGTTGTAGGACGCTCAAAGGCTTACGAAGCTATTGTGAAAGGTGAACCTATGCCAACTCCGGGTATCCCCGAATCTCTGAATGTATTGTTACACGAACTGAGAGGTCTTGGCTTGAGTATCAACCTTGAATAATAAAAAATATAACTCTTTACATTATAAATAAGGAAGTATGGCTTTTAGAAAAGAAACTAAGATAAAGAGTAATTTCTCGAAAATCTCAATTGGCTTGGCTTCACCCGAAGAAATCCTTGAGAATTCGAGCGGTGAGGTGTTGAAGCCTGAAACGATCAACTACCGTACCTACAAACCGGAACGTGATGGTTTGTTCTGCGAGCGTATTTTCGGTCCGGTGAAAGATTACGAATGTCATTGCGGTAAGTACAAACGTATCCGTTATAAAGGTATTGTTTGTGACCGATGTGGCGTTGAAGTGACTGAAAAGAAGGTCCGTCGTGAACGTATGGGACATATTCAGTTAGTTGTGCCTGTAGCGCATATCTGGTATTTTCGTTCATTGCCGAACAAGATCGGTTATTTGTTGGGGCTGCCTACAAAGAAACTAGACGCTATTGTATATTATGAACGTTATGTGGTTATCCAGCCGGGTGTGAAGGCTGAAGATGGCATTAATAAATATGATTTGCTTTCTGAAGAAGAGTATTTGGATATCTTGGATACACTTCCTAAAGAAAACCAATATTTGGAAGATACAGATCCGAATAAGTTTATAGCTAAGATGGGAGCAGAAGCCATTTATGATCTGCTCTCAACTTTGGATTTGGATGCTTTATCTTATGAATTACGTCATAAAGCAAGTAATGATTCTTCGCAGCAACGCAAGAACGAGGCTTTGAAGCGTCTGCAGGTAGTTGAATCGTTCCGTGCATCTCGCGGACGTAATAAACCTGAATGGATGATTGTACGTATTGTGCCGGTTATTCCTCCTGAACTGCGTCCATTGGTTCCGTTGGATGGTGGCCGTTTCGCTACCTCTGACTTGAATGACTTGTATCGTCGTGTGATTATCCGTAACAACCGTTTGAAGCGACTGATTGAAATCAAGGCTCCCGAAGTGATTTTGCGTAACGAAAAACGTATGTTGCAGGAGGCTGTCGATTCCTTGTTCGATAACTCACGTAAATCAAGTGCAGTGAAGACTGACGCTAATCGTCCATTGAAATCACTGTCCGATAGCTTGAAGGGTAAGCAAGGACGTTTCCGTCAGAATTTGCTGGGTAAGCGTGTTGACTACTCTGCTCGTTCGGTTATTGTTGTTGGTCCTGAATTGAAGATGGGTGAATGTGGTATCCCTAACTGATGGCTGCAGAGCTTTACAAGCCGTTTATCATCCGTAAGTTGATTGAACGTGGTATTGTGAAGACTGTAAAATCTGCAAAGAAGATTGTAGACCGCAAGGAGCCTGTGATCTGGGATATCTTGGAACATGTCATGAAAGGTCATCCTGTATTGCTGAACCGTGCGCCGACTCTGCACCGTTTGGGTATTCAGGCTTTCCAACCGCATATGATTGAAGGTAAAGCTATTCAATTGCACCCGTTGGCTTGTACAGCGTTCAATGCCGACTTCGATGGTGACCAGATGGCGGTTCACTTGCCTTTGAGTAATGATGCGATTCTGGAAGCACAGATGTTGATGCTTCAAGCTCATAACATTCTGAATCCTGCTAATGGTGCTCCTATTACTGTGCCTGCACAGGATATGTACTTGGTTTGTATTATATTACCAAGCTGAGAAAAGGGGCTAAAGGTGAAGGCTTGACTTTCTACGGTCCGGAAGAGGCTTTGATTGCTTATAATGAAGGTAAAGTGGATATTCATGCTATCGTCAACGTAGTGGTGAAGGACTTGGACAAAGATGGCAAAATCGTAGATGTGATGATGAAAGAAACCTCCGTAGGGCGTGTGATTGTAAATGAAATCGTTCCAGCGGAAGTGGGGTACTTGAATACCATTATTTCCAAAAAGTCTTTGCGAGATATCATTAGTGATGTTATCAAAGCTGTCGGTGTTGCACGTGCTTGTGAATTCTTGGATGGTATTAAGAACTTAGGTTACTATATGGCGTTCAAGGGTGGTCTGTCATTCAACTTGGGTGATATTATTATCCCGAAAGAAAAAGAAGAACTGGTAAAACGTGGTAATGAGGAAGTGGAACAGATTATGATGAACTATAATATGGGTTTCATTACTGACAATGAACGTTATAACCAGGTTATCGATACATGGACTCACGTGAACAGTGACCTGTCTGATATACTTTACAAGACGATTAAGAATGATGACCAAGGCTTCAATTCAGTATTTATGATGCTTGATTCCGGGGCCCGTGGTTCTAAAGAGCAGATTCGTCAGTTGTCTGGTATGCGTGGTTTGATGGCAAAACCGCAGAAAGCCGGTGCTGAAGGCGCACAGATTATTGAAAACCCTATTCTTTCAAACTTTAAAGAAGGTTTGTCTGTGTTAGAGTATTTTATTTCTACCCACGGTGCTCGTAAAGGTTTGGCGGATACAGCGTTGAAGACTGCTGATGCGGGATACTTGACCCGCCGTCTGGTAGACGTGTCGCATGATGTGATTATCAATGAAGAAGACTGTGGAACACTTCGTGGTTTGGTTTGTACGGCTTTGAAGAATAACGATGAAGTTATTGCTACTTTGTACGAACGTATTCTAGGACGTGTTTCTGTACATGATATCGTCCATCCTACTACTGGTAAACTGATTGTAGCCGGTGGAGAGGAGATTACAGAGGATATTGCGCAGGAAATCGAGGATTCTCCGATTGAAAGCGTTGAAATCCGTTCGGTATTAACTTGTGAATCTAAGAAAGGGGTATGTGCTAAGTGTTATGGACGTAACTTGGCATCCAGTCGTATGGTTCAGAAAGGTGAAGCAGTCGGCGTAATCGCTGCCCAATCTATTGGTGAGCCGGGTACACAGTTGACATTGCGTACATTCCATGCCGGTGGTATCGCAGGTAATATGGCTGCTAATGCAAGCATTGTGGCCAAGAATAATGCACGTTTGGAATTCGAAGAATTGCGTACGGTAGATACGGTTGATGAAATGGGTGAGGCTGTGAAAGTGGTAGTCGGTCGTTTGGCTGAAGTCCGCTTTATCGATGTGAATACAGGGATTATCCTGTCAACTCATAATGTGCCTTATGGTTCAAAATTATATGCTGCGGACGGTGATATTGTTGAGAAGGGAAAACTGATTGCTAAGTGGGATCCGTTCAACGCTGTTATTATTACAGAGGCTACTGGTAAGATTGAATTCGAGAGTGTGGTTGAAAACGTAACTTATAAGGTAGAGTCTGATGAAGCTACCGGTTTGCGTGAAATTATCATTATCGAGTCTAAGGATAAGACAAAAGTACCTTCTGCCCATATTGTAACCGAGGATGGTAATTTGATCCGTACTTATAACTTACCCGTGGGGGGGCATGTTGTGGTTGAAAACGGTCAGGCAGTGAAAGCTGGTGACATTATTGTGAAGATTCCTCGTGCTGTAGGCAAGGCTGGTGATATCACTGGTGGTCTTCCTCGTGTTACAGAACTGTTTGAGGCTCGTAACCCATCTAATCCTGCTGTCGTTTCTGAAATAGACGGTGAAATTACTATGGGTAAGATTAAGCGTGGTAACCGTGAAATTATTGTCACATCTAAGACAGGTGAAGTGAAAAAGTATTTGGTGAATCTGTCTAAACAAATATTGGTTCAGGAGAATGACTACGTTCGTGCCGGAACTCCGTTATCTGACGGTGCGATTACTCCTGCTGACATTTTGGCCATTAAAGGTCCCACGGCTGTACAGGAATATATCGTAAATGAAGTGCAAGACGTTTACCGTTTGCAGGGTGTGAAGATTAACGACAAACACTTTGAGATTATTGTTCGTCAAATGATGCGTAAGGTAGAAATCGATGAGCCGGGCGATACTCGCTTCTTGGAACAGCAGGTAGTGGATAAGCAAGAGTTCATGGAAGAAAACGATCGTATTTGGGGCAAGAAGTAGTTGTTGACTCTGGTGATTCTCAGAATTTGCAGCCGGGTCAGATTGTTACTGCCCGTAAGTTGCGTGATGAGAACAGTATGTTGAAACGTCGTGATTTGAAGCCTGTTGAGGTACGTGATGCTATTCCTGCTACATCTACTCAGATTCTGCAAGGTATTACCCGTGCCGCTTTGGGAACTTCAAGTTTCATGTCTGCTGCATCATTCCAGGAAACAACGAAAGTTTTGAATGAGGCTGCCATCAATGGTAAGGTTGATAGATTGGAGGGTATGAAGGAGAATGTGATTTGTGGTCACTTGATTCCTGCCGGTACCGGTCAGCGTGAATTCGAAAAGATTATTGTTGGTTCGAAGGAAGAATATGATCGCATTCTTGCTAATCGTAAGAATGTACTCGATTATAGTGAGGTAGAGTAATTTTTAATACATACACTGTAAAAGAGGCTGATTTCTGTTTAAGAAATCAGCCTCTTTAGGTTTATAGTAAATGCTATAGGAAAATTATATAGAATAATCAGTATGTTGTATTATTACAAATAAATGTCTATATTTGTACTCCAACCAAAGAATAGAAGTTGGGGACCTTGAAATTCAGAATATTTTTTAATGCTAAAGTATAAAATCATGGAAAACGAAAAAAATAACAATCAGTTGCAGATAGAGTTGAAAGAAGAAGTAGCTCAAGGAACGTATGCAAATCTTGCCATTATTACCCATTCCAGTTCGGAATTTATTGTTGATTTTGTGCGTGTAATGCCGGGATTACCTAAAGCTGGAGTGCAGTCACGTATTGTACTGACTCCTGAACATGCAAAACGTTTGATGTATGCATTACAGGAGAATGTTGCAAAATACGAACGTAATTTTGGACCTATTCGAATGCCGGAAGAAATGAATGGGGGAAATAATGGACCGGATGGAAAAACATTCATTCCTCCTATAAGCGGATTTAAAGGGGAAGCATAAGGGCTTTTGTAGCAAAAATAACATAGTAGTCTGTTTTTCAAAAACTTTTTTTGAGAAACAGACTATTTTTATTAGTAGAAAGTATTGTTTATTAAAATGTTATTCGTAACTTTGCAGCCCAAAATGTATAGTTTTGGACTTAGTACAGCAAATTAATAAACAATATATAATAATTAAAAATCAAACAAAATGCCTACTATTCAACAATTAGTAAGAAAAGGAAGAGAGGTTTTGGTTGAGAAGAGTAAATCTCCGGCACTGGATTCATGTCCTCAAAGACGTGGCGTTTGTGTTCGTGTGTATACTACTACTCCGAAAAAGCCGAATTCAGCAATGCGTAAAGTTGCTCGTGTGCGTCTGACTAACTCTAAGGAAGTAAACTCTTATATTCCGGGAGAAGGTCATAACTTGCAGGAACACTCAATCGTGTTGGTTCGTGGTGGTCGTGTGAAAGACCTTCCGGGTGTACGTTATCACATCGTTCGTGGTACTTTGGATACAGCAGGCGTAGCTGGTCGTACACAAAGACGTTCTAAATATGGTGCGAAGCGTCCTAAAGCAGGACAAGCTGCAGCTCCTGCAAAAGGAAAAGGAAAGAAGTAAATTGTAACTGAATTCCTGAAACAAAGAATATTAATTTAAGTTTTGGTTTGTTGGAATAAGCTATAAAGGTTGAGTAAATGCTTCAGAGGAAGCGTTGAAGTAAACGGAAAAAGTGCAGCCCCAAACAAAAACATTATTTTGAGAAAAAATGAGAAAAGCAAAACCAAAAAAACGTGTGATCCTTCCGGATCCGGTATTTAATGATCAGAAGGTTTCTAAATTCGTAAATCACTTGATGTATGATGGAAAAAAGAATACATCTTATGAGATCTTCTATGCAGCATTGGAAACAGTGAAAACAAAACTTCCTAATGAAGAAAAATCAGCTTTGGAAATCTGGAAGAAAGCTTTGGATAATGTAACTCCGCAGATTGAAGTAAAGTCTCGTCGTGTAGGTGGCGCTACTTTCCAGGTTCCTACTGAAATTCGTCCTGATCGTAAAGAGTCAATCTCAATGAAAAACTTGATTCTTTTCGCTCGTAAACGCGGTGGTAAATCAATGGCAGATAAACTGGCAGCTGAGATTATTGACGCTTTCAACGAACAGGGTGGTGCTTATAAGCGTAAAGAAGATATGCACCGTATGGCTGAAGCTAACCGTGCATTCGCTCACTTTAGATTCTAATCAAGTAATAATTAATAAGTAAAGGACGAAGATGGCTAAACATGATTTGCATTTGACCCGCAATATCGGTATCATGGCTCACATTGATGCTGGTAAGACAACGACTTCAGAACGTATTTTGTTCTACACTGGCTTGACTCACAAAATTGGTGAGGTGCATGATGGTGCAGCAACAATGGACTGGATGGAGCAGGAGCAGGAACGTGGTATTACTATTACATCTGCTGCTACTACTACTCGTTGGAAATATGCGGGAAATACTTATAAAATAAACTTGATTGACACTCCGGGACACGTTGACTTTACTGCTGAAGTAGAACGTTCTTTACGTGTCTTGGATGGAGCTGTTGCAGCTTATTGTGCGGTTGGTGGTGTTGAACCTCAGTCAGAAACCGTATGGCGTCAGGCTGATAAATACAATGTGCCTCGTATTGGTTACGTTAATAAAATGGACCGTTCTGGTGCTGACTTTTTCGAAGTTGTTCGCCAGATGAAGGATGTATTAGGCGCAAATGCTTGCCCTGTGGTAATTCCTATTGGTGCTGAAGAGAGCTTCAAAGGAGTTGTTGATTTGATCAAAATGAAAGCTATTTTGTGGCACGATGAAACAATGGGTGCAGATTATAGCGTAGAAGAAATTCCGGCGAACTTGGTTGATGAAGCTAATGAATGGAGAGAGAAAATGCTCGAAAAAGTGGCTGAATTTGACGATGCTTTAATGGAGAAATTCTTTGATGATCCTTCTACAATCACTGAAGAAGAAATCTTGCGTGCTTTGCGTGCAGGTACATTGAAAATGGATATCGTTCCGATGTTCTGCGGCTCTTCATTCAAGAATAAGGGAGTTCAGACATTGCTTGACTATGTTTGTGCGTTCTTGCCTTCTCCGTTGGATACACCTGCTATTGTAGGTACTAATCCGACTACAGGAGCAGAGGAAGACCGTAAACCTAGCGAGGATGAAAAAACATCAGCTTTGGCATTTAAGATTGCAACTGACCCCTATGTCGGACGTTTGACTTTCTTCCGCGTTTACTCTGGTAAGGTAGAGGCTGGTTCATATATCTATAACACTCGTTCGGGTAAAAAAGAACGTGTATCACGTTTGTTCCAGATGCACTCAAACAAACAGAATCCTGTAGAGGTGATTGGAGCTGGTGATATTGGTGCCGGTGTTGGTTTCAAGGATATCCGTACAGGTGATACGTTGTGTGATGAAGATGCACCGATCGTATTGGAATCAATGGAATTCCCTGATCCTGTAATTGGTATTGCAGTTGAACCTAAGACTCAGAAAGATTTGGACAAGTTGTCTAATGGCTTGGCTAAACTGGCTGAAGAAGACCCGACATTTACTGTTAAGACTGATGAGCAGTCCGGTCAGACTATTATTTCCGGTATGGGTGAGCTTCATTTGGATATTATTATCGACCGTCTGAAACGTGAGTTTAAAGTAGAATGTAACCAGGGTAAACCTCAGGTTAACTATAAGGAAGCTATCACTAAGACTGTTGAATTGCGTGAAGTTTATAAGAAGCAGTCTGGTGGTCGTGGTAAGTTTGCCGATATCATTGTGGCAATCGGCCCGGTTGACGAAGACTTTACACAAGGTGGTTTGCAGTTTATTGATGAAGTGAAGGGCGGTAATGTTCCTAAGGAATTTATCCCATCAGTCAGAAAGGTTTCCAGACCGCAATGAAGAATGGTGTGTTGGCAGGGTATCCGCTTGATTCACTGAAAGTAGTTTTGAAGGATGGTTCATTCCATCCGGTTGACTCTGACCAGTTGTCATTCGAGATCTGTGCTATCCAGGCTTACAAAAATGCATGTGCTAAAGCAGGTCCTGTATTGACTGAACCTATTATGAAACTGGAGGTTGTAACTCCTGAAGAAAACATGGGTGATGTTATTGGTGACTTGAATAAGCGTCGTGGTCAAGTAGAAGGTATGGAATCAAGCCGTTCTGGAGCTCGTATTGTAAAAGCTAAAGTACCTTTGGCAGAAATGTTTGGTTACGTAACAGCTTTGCGTACTATTACTTCGGGCCGTGCTACATCATCTATGACTTATGATCATCATGCTCAAGTTTCCAGCTCTATTGCTAAGGCTGTACTTGAAGAAGTGAAAGGTCGCGTAGACTTAGTATAATAAAAAAGCAGGGGCGACGGGTTAGCGAATGACTCTTAATCCGGCCCCACTTTATATTTAATCATTTTTTAATTTAAAATTTAATGAGTCAAAAAATTAGAATTAAACTGAAATCTTACGATCACAACTTGGTAGACAAGTCTGCTGAAAAGATCGTTAGAACAGTGAAGGCAACAGGTGCTATTGTTAGCGGTCCTATCCCATTGCCTACACACAAGCGTATTTTTACGGTAAACCGTTCGACTTTCGTTAACAAGAAGTCACGTGAACAGTTTGAATTGTCTTCTTACAAGAGATTAATCGACATCTATAGCTCAACAGCTAAGACAGTAGACGCTCTGATGAAGTTGGAATTACCGAGTGGAGTTGAAGTAGAAATTAAAGTTTAATGCATTTAAAAATTAACTGAAATGCCAGGATTATTAGGAAAGAAAATCGGAATGACATCCGTTTTCAGTGCTGATGGTAAAAATGTACCATGCACTGTTATCGAAGCTGGTCCTTGTGTAGTTACTCAGATTAAGAGTGTTGAGAAAGACGGCTATGCAGCTGTTCAGGTAGGTTTCCAGGACAAAAAGGAAAAGCATACTACCAAACCTTTGATGGGGCACTTTAAAAAAGCTGGTGTAACTCCGAAGAGACACTTGGCCGAGTTCAAAGATTTTGAAACAGAATTGAATTTGGGAGACACTATTACAGTGGAGTTGTTCAATGATGCGGCTTATGTTGACGTTGTTGGTACTTCTAAAGGTAAAGGCTTCCAAGGTGTAGTTAAAAGACATGGATTTGGTGGAGTAGGTCAGACTACTCACGGTCAGCACAACCGCGCTCGTAAACCGGGTTCTATCGGTGCATGTTCTTACCCTGCAAAAGTATTTAAAGGAATGCGTATGGGTGGCCAAATGGGTGGTGACCGCGTTACTACACATAACTTACAGGTATTAAAAGTGATTCCGGAACACAATCTTCTTTTGATTAAAGGTTCGGTACCGGGTTGCAAAGGTTCAATCGTAATAATTGAGAAATAATGGAAGTTAACGTATTAAATATTAAAGGTGAAGACACCGGAAGAAAGGTTACGTTAAACGAATCTATCTTCGGAATTGAACCCAATGACCACGCTATCTATTTGGACGTTAAGCAGTTTATGGCTAACCAACGTCAGGGAACTCATAAATCTAAAGAAAGAAGCGAAATCAGCGGTTCTACTCGTAAATTAGGTCGTCAGAAAGGTGGTGGCGGTGCTCGTCGTGGTGATATCAACTCTCCGGTATTGGTGGGTGGTGCTCGCGTGTTTGGTCCTAAACCTCGTGACTATTGGTTTAAGTTGAATAAAAAGTTAAGACATTGGCTCGCAAGTCGGCATTGTCTTATAAAGCTCAAGAAAACGCAATCATTATTGTTGAAGACTTCACATTTGAGGCTCCAAAGACTAAGGATTTCGTTTCTATGGTAAATAATCTTAAAATTGCTGACAAAAAGTTGCTTCTTGTTTTGCCGGAAGCTAATAAAAATGTATATTTGTCAGCTCGTAACATCGAACGTGCTAATGTAGCAATTGCTTCTGCATTAAATACTTACAATGTATTGAATGCTGAAACTCTTGTTGTTACAGAAAACTCGCTCAAGGCTATCGAGAATATCTTATCTTAATTTAAAAAGGAGGCTTAGATAATGGGAATTATTATTAAACCGTTGGTTACTGAGAAAATGACTGCAATTACCGAGAAGTTAAATCGATTCGGCTTTATTGTACGTCCTGAAGCTAACAAGTTGGAAATTAAGAGTGAGATTGAAGCTTTGTATAATGTTACAGTAGTAGATGTAAATACGCTAAAATACTCGGGAAAGAGTAAAAGCCGTTACACTAAGTCTGGAATCATCAATGGTCGTACGAATGCTTATAAGAAAGCTATCGTAACATTGAAAGAAGGCGATACTATTGATTTTTATAGCAATATTTAATAAAGATGGCAGTACGTAAATTTAAGCCCACAACACCGGGGCAAAGACATAAAATTATTGGTACTTTTGAAGAGATTACTGCATCGGTACCAGAAAAGTCTCTTGTATTTGGAAAGCGCTCAACAGGTGGTCGCAACAACGTTGGTAAAATGACAATGCGCTATATGGGCGGTGGTCACAAGAGAAAATACAGACTTATTGATTTCAAGAGAAACAAAGACGGTGTACCCGCAGTTGTTAAAACTATAGAATACGATCCGAATCGTTCGGCTCGTATTGCTTTGCTGTTTTATGCTGATGGTGAAAAGAGATATATTATTGCTCCTAATGGATTGCAAGTTGGTAGCACATTGGTGTCTGGAGCGAATGCAGCGCCTGAGATTGGTAACGCACTTCCGCTTGAAAACATTCCCGTTGGTACTGTAATTCACAATATAGAATTACGTCCGGGCCAAGGTGCAGCTTTGGTAAGATCAGCTGGTAATTTTGCTCAGTTAACTTCAAGAGAAGGCAAGTATTGTGTGATTAAATTGCCTTCAGGTGAGGTAAGACAAATACTTAGTGCTTGTAAGGCTACTATTGGTAGCGTTGGTAACTCTGATCATGGATTGGAATCTTCCGGTAAGGCAGGTCGTACTCGTTGGATGGGTCGTCGTCCTCGCAACCGTGGTGTTGTTATGAATCCTGTTGATCACCCGATGGGTGGTGGTGAAGGACGCGCTTCAGGAGGTCATCCAAGATCACGTACAGGCTTGTATGCTAAGGGCTTGAAGACAAGAGCTCCGAAAAAACAGTCTTCTAAGTATATTATTGAGAGAAGAAAGTAATAACTGATTAATTGAGTAAATTATGAGTCGTTCATTAAAAAAAGGTCCATATATTAACGTTAAACTTGAAAAGAAAGTGCTTGCTATGAATGAAAGCGGCAAGAAGGTTGTCGTTAAGACTTGGGCTAGAGCTTCGATGATCTCGCCTGATTTTGTAGGGCACACAGTTGCAGTTCATAACGGAAATAAATTTATTCCTGTTTACGTTACAGAAAACATGGTAGGACACAAATTAGGTGAATTTGCACCGACACGTACATTCCGCGGCATGCAGGTAATAAGAAAAAATAAGCAGGATAATCTGAAGAAATAATAAAGTAATAAATAATGGGAGCAAGAAAAAAAATATCGGCTGAAAAAAGAAAAGAAGCCCTTAAGACCATGTATTTGCAAAGTTGCAAAATGTTCCTACTTCTCCGCGAAAAATGCGTCTCGTGGCTGACATGATCCGTGGTATGGAAGTGAACCGTGCACTGGGTGTCTTGAAGTTTTCTTCTAAAGAAGCTTCTGCAAGAGTGGAAAAACTGTTGCGCTCTGCTATTGCTAACTGGGAACAGAAAAACGAACGTAAGGCAGAAAGTGGCGAATTGTTTGTAACAAAGATTTATGTTGATGGTGGTGCAACGCTGAAAAGAATGCGTCCGGCTCCGCAGGGAAGAGGTTACAGAATTCGTAAACGTTCAAATCACGTGACTTTGTTCGTTGATTCTAAGAGTACTAATGATAATCAAAATTAAGACTAGATGGGACAGAAAGTTAATCCGATAAGCAACCGTTTAGGAATTATCAGAGGATGGGATTCTAATTGGTACGGTGGCAATGATTATGGTGATGCTTTGTTGGAAGACAGCAAAATCCGTAAATATTTGAATGCCAGACTTGCAAAAGCCAGCGTTTCAAGAATTGTTATTGAACGTACACTGAAATTGGTGACAATTACGGTTTGTACAGCACGTCCGGGTATTATCATTGGTAAAGGCGGTCAGGAAGTTGACAAGCTGAAAGAAGAGTTGAAGAAGATCACGGACAAAGATATTCAGATCAATATCTTTGAAGTGAAGAGACCTGAGTTGGATGCTGTTATTGTAGCTAATAATATCGCTCGTCAGGTAGAAGGTAAGATTGCCTATCGCCGTGCCATCAAGATGGCTATCGCTAACACAATGCGTATGGGCGCTGAAGGTATCAAAGTGTTGATTTCAGGACGTTTGAATGGAGCAGAAATGGCCCGTTCTGAAATGTATAAAGAAGGAAGAACTCCGTTGCATACTTTCCGTGCAGATATTGACTACTGTCATGCAGAAGCTTTGACTAAAGTTGGTTTGCTGGGTATTAAAGTATGGATTTGCCGTGGTGAAGTGTATGGTAAGAGAGAATTAGCGCCCAACTTTACTCAGACTAAAGAGAGTGGTCGTGGTGGTAATGGCAACAATAACGGTGGTAAGAACTTCAAAAGAAAGAAAAACAATCGCTAACGGATTTGAATTTTAGGAATTATGTTACAACCGAAAAAGACAAAATTCAGAAGACAGCAGAAGGGCAGTCAGAAAGGAAATGCTCAAAGAGGAAACCAATTGGCTTTCGGCTCATTTGGTATTAAATCTTTGGAGACTAAATGGATTACAGGTAGACAAATTGAAGCTGCACGTATTGCGGTAACAAGATATATGCAACGTCAAGGACAGATTTGGATCCGTATTTTCCCGGACAAACCTATTACTCGCAAGCCTGCTGATGTGCGTATGGGTAAAGGTAAAGGTGCTCCTGAAGGTTTCGTTGCTCCGGTTACTCCGGGTCGTATTATCATCGAGGCAGAAGGTGTTCCTTATGAAGTAGCTAAAGAAGCTTTGCGTCTTGCAGCACAGAAGCTTCCTGTTACTACTAAGTTTATAGTTAGACGTGATTACGATGCTCAAAATCAAAATGCTTAATTTATTATGAAGATTGCAGAAATTAGAGAAATAGCTACCAATGAATTGGCAGAAAGAATTGAAGCTGAAGTAGCCAATTACAATCAGATGGTTTTAAATCATTCTATCTCTCCGCTGGATAATCCTGCACAGATTAAAAAGTTACGCAGAACGATTGCGCGTATGAAGGCAGAATTGCATCAGAGAGAACTTAACAAATAATAATGGTCCTCATGGAAGCTAGAAATTTAAGAAAAGAAAGAACAGGTGTTGTAGTAAGCAATAAGATGGATAAGACCATTACTGTTGCTGCTAAGTTTAAAGAAAAACACCCTATTTATGGTAAGTTCGTTTCTAAAACGAAAAAATACCATGCTCATGATGAAAAGAATGAATGTAATGTAGGTGATACAGTACACATCATGGAAACTCGTCCTTTGAGCAAAACTAAGAGATGGAGATTGGTTGAAATAATTGAAAGAGCTAAGTAATTATGATACAAGTAGAATCCAGACTTACAGTGTGTGACAACAGTGGCGCTAAAGAAGCTCTTTGTATCCGCGTATTAGGCGGTACGAAGAGACGTTACGCTTCTGTAGGGGATGTCATTGTAGTTTCTATCAAGAGTGTAATCCCCTCTAGTGATGTTAAAAAAGGTGCAGTATCAAAGGCTTTAATTGTACGTACTAAGAAAGAAATCCGTCGTGCTGATGGTTCTTATATTCGTTTTGATGATAATGCTTGCGTATTGTTGAATAATGCAGGTGAAATTAGAGGAAGTCGTATTTTTGGCCCTGTTGCAAGAGAGTTGCGTGCTGCAAACATGAAAGTGGTATCACTTGCACCTGAAGTACTTTAATTTTGTAAAAGATTTAAGTAATGAGTAAATTACATATAAAAAAAGGCGATACAGTTTACGTAAACTCTGGTGAAGATAAAGGTAAAACTGGCCGTGTGCTGAAAGTTCTTGTTAAAGAAGGACGTGCACTTGTAGAAGGTATCAATATGGTATCGAAAAGTACCAAACCTAATGCAAAGAACCCTCAGGGTGGTATCGTAAAGCAGGAAGCTGCTATACATATCTCAAACTTGAATTTGGTTGATCCTAAAACAGGCAAGCCAACACGTGTGGGAAGAAGAGAAAGTTCTGATGGTAGAACATTTGTTCGTTATGCTAAAAAATCAGGAGAGGAGATTAAATAATGAGTAATACTGCTAGCCTTAAGAAAGAATATGCAGAGCGCATTGCGCCTGCATTGAAGAATCAGTTCCAATATTCTTCAACAATGCAGATCCCCGTACTTAAGAAGATTGTTATCAATCAAGGATTGGGTATGGCTGTTGCTGATAAGAAGATTATTGAAGTTGCTATTAATGAGTTAACAGCAATTACTGGTCAGAAAGCTGTTGCAACAGTTTCACGTAAAGATATCGCTAACTTTAAGTTACGTAAGAAAATGCCGATTGGCGTAATGGTGACTTTGCGTCGTGAAAGAATGTATGAGTTCCTTGAAAAACTTGTTCGTGTTGCTTTGCCACGTATTCGTGACTTCAAAGGTATCGAAAGCAAGTTCGATGGAAGAGGTAATTATACATTGGGTATTCAGGAACAAATCATTTTCCCTGAAATAAATATCGATAGTATTACTAAAATTCTCGGAATGAATATTACCTTTGTAACTTCTGCTCCGACAGATGAAGAAGGTTATGCTTTGTTGAAGGAATTTGGTTTACCGTTTAAAAACTCAAAAAAAGATTAATATATTATGGCAAAAGAATCAATGAAGGCTCGTGAAGTAAAAAGAGCCAAACTTGTAGCAAATATGCTGAAAAACGTGCTGCGTTGAAAAAGATTGTCAACTCAGGTGATCCTGCTGAAGCTTTTGAAGCTGCTCAGAAATTACAGGCTATTCCTAAGAATGCTAATCCTATTCGTTTGCACAACCGTTGTAAATTGACCGGTCGTCCTAAAGGCTATATTCGTCAGTTCGGAATTTCAAGAATTCAGTTCCGCGAAATGGCTTCTAATGGTTTGATTCCGGGCGTAAAGAAAGCAAGCTGGTAATTCTTTTTATTTTTAAATATTGTCAGGGTAGTCCTGATTAATTTAATTTATTATTATATGACAGATCCAATCGCAGATTATCTCACCAGATTGAGAAATGCAATTAGTGCAAAGCACAGAGTAGTAGAAGTGCCTGCCTCAAATTTGAAAAAGGAAATCACTAAGATCCTTTTCGACAAAGGCTACATTCTGAACTACAAGTTTGTAGAAGATGGTCCTCAAGGAACTATCAAAGTGGCTTTGAAGTACGACTCAGTAAACAAAGTAAATGCTATTAAGAAGCTTATTAGAGTTTCTACTCCGGGTTTACGTAAGTATACGGGTTACAAAGACATGCCGAGAGTTATTAATGGTTTAGGTATTGCTATAATATCTACTTCCAAAGGTGTAATGACTAACAAAGAAGCTGCTGAACTGAAAATCGGTGGTGAAGTTCTTTGTTACGTATATTAATAGGAGGATAAGCAATGTCAAGAATAGGAAAATTACCCATTAGTATTCCCACTGGAGTAACAGTTACTCTGAAGGATAATGTAGTTACTGTAAAAGGTCCTAAAGGCGAACTTAGCCAATTTGTTGATCCTTCTATCAATGTTGCAATTGAAGATGGACATGTGATGTTGACAGAAAACGAAAACGCGATGTTGGATAACGTAAAACAAAGACATGCTTTTCATGGCTTGTATCGTTCTTTGGTTAACAACATGGTTATTGGTGTTTCTGAAGGTTATAAGAAAGAACTGGAACTTGTCGGTGTAGGTTACCGTGCTTCAAACAATGGTAATATTATTGATTTCGCTTTGGGTTATACTCATAATATCTTTATGCAGTTACCTCCTGAAATCAAGGTAGAAACTAAGTCAGAAAGAAATAAGAACCCTCTTATTATATTGGAATCTTGTGACAAACAACTGCTGGGTCAGGTTTGTTCAAAAATACGTTCTTTCCGTAAGCCGGAACCTTATAAAGGTAAAGGTATTAAGTTTGTTGGCGAAGAAATTCGTAGAAGTCTGGTAAGTCAGCCGGTGCTAAATAATTTACATAAAATTGTATTATCATGACAACAAAATTAGAAAGACGAATCAAGATCAAATATAGAGTACGCAATAAGATTTCAGGTACTACTGACGTCCGCGTATGAGTGTGTTTAGAAGTAACAAGCAGATTTACGTTCAAGTTATCGATGACTTGTCTGGTAGAACTTTGGCTGCAGCTTCATCTTTGGGAATGGAAGCTATGCCTAAGAAAGAACAGGCTGCTAAGTTGGTGAACTGATTGCCAAGAAGGCTCAGGAAGCTGGTATTACGACTGTCGTATTCGACCGTAATGGTTACTTGTATCATGGGAGAATAAAAGAAGTAGCTGACGCTGCTCGTAACGGTGGACTTAAATTTTAATCAATTATGGCAGTTAATAATAGAGTTAAGATAACTAACGATATAGAGTTAAAAGACAGATTGGTTGCTATCAACCGTGTTACAAAGGTAACAAAGGGTGGTAGAACATTCAGCTTCTCTGCAATTGTCGTTGTTGGAAACGAAGACGGTATTATTGGTTGGGGCCTTGGTAAAGCAGGTGAAGTAACAGCTGCTATTGCTAAAGGTGTTGAAGCAGCTAAAAAGAACTTGACTCGTGTTCCTGTATTGAAAGGTACAGTTCCTCATGAACAGTCGGCTAAATTTGGTGGTGCTGAAGTATTCATCAAGCCGGCTTCTACCGGTACTGGTGTGGTAGCAGGTGGTGCGATGCGTGCTGTTTTGGAAAGTGTGGGTGTTACAGACGTTTTGGCTAAGTCAAAAGGTTCTTCTAATCCGCACAACTTGGTAAAAGCTACTATTTTAGCTTTGGGCGAGATGAGAGATGCCCGTATGGTTGCTCAGAACAGAGGCGTAAGTATGGAAAAAGTATTTAGAGGATAAGGAGGAATTATGTCAACTATTAAGATTAAACAAGTAAAAAGTAGAATTGGTGCTCCTGCTGATCAAAAGAGAGTACTCGATGCGCTGGGACTTCGCAAGATGAATCGTGTGGTTGAGCACGAAGCAACTCCTTCTATTCTGGGAATGGTTGAAAAGGTAAAACACCTGGTTGCCATCGTTAAGTAATTCATTGTTAATAAAAAAACTAATTACGATATGAATTTAAGTAATTTAAAACCTGCAGAAGGATCTACAAAGACTAGAAAAAGAATTGGCCGTGGCCCGGGATCTGGTTTGGGTGGTACTTCTACAAGAGGTCATAAAGGTGCTAAATCAAGATCAGGTTATTCAAAGAAGATTGGTTTTGAAGGTGGACAGATGCCTCTTCAACGTCGTGTTCCGAAGTTTGGTTTTAAGAATATTAACCGTGTAGAATATAAAGCTATTAACCTTGAAACTATTCAGAAATTGGCTGAAGCTAAGAATCTGACTAAGGTAGGTATGAATGACTTTATTGAAGCTGGTTTCATTTCTTCTAATCAATTGGTAAAAGTACTAGGTAACGGTAGTTTGACTACTAAGCTTGATGTGGAAGCTAATGCTTTTTCAAAGAGTGCGGTAGCTGCAATCGAAGCTGTTGGTGGTAATGCAGTAAAACTCTGATTCAATGAGAAAATCTATTGAAACATTAAAGAATATATGGAAAATTGAGGATCTGAGACAAAGGATCCTCATTACTATATTATTTGTTGCAATTTACAGGTTTGGTTCTTACGTGGTTCTGCCAGGTATTAACCCTGCTATGTTAACTCAGTTGCATAAACAAACGAGTGAAGGTTTGTTAGCCTTGTTAAACATGTTCTCTGGAGGAGCGTTTTCCAATGCATCTATTTTTGCATTGGGAATCATGCCATATATCTCGGCATCAATTGTAATTCAGCTTTTGGCGATTGCTGTTCCCTACTTTCAGAAAATCCAGCGTGAAGGTGAAAGTGGTAGAAGAAAAATCAATCAGTATACTCGTATATTGACAATTGCAATTTTGGTTTTCCAAGCTCCCTCATACTTGCTTAACCTTAAGATGCAAGCCGGACCATCACTTAATGCTTCATTAGATTGGACATTCTTTATAATTACTTCTACCATCATTTTGGCAGCTGGAAGTATGTTTATTCTGTGGCTTGGAGAAAGAATAACAGATAAGGGGATAGGTAATGGTATATCATTCATCATTTTGATTGGTATTATTGCCCGTCTGCCACAATCTTTATTCCAGGAGTTTGTTTCTCGTCTGGCTTCTCCGGGTGCAGGTGGTATCATCATGTTTTTGTTGGAAATAGTATTTTTGTTGTTCGTTATTGCAGCAGCAATTTTGCTGGTTCAAGGCGTCCGCAAAGTTCCCGTACAGTATGCGAAACGTATTGTAGGAAACAAACAATATGGTGGTGCAAGACAATATATTCCTTTAAAGGTGAATGCTGCGAATGTAATGCCTATCATCTTTGCCCAGGCAATCATGTTTATCCCTATTACATTGGTAGGTTTCTCAAATGCTGCAACAGCAAGTGGTATTGTACGTGCATTTGTAGATCATACTAGCTTCTGGTATAATTTTGTTTTTGCAATATTGATTATTGTGTTTACCTACTTCTATACTGCAATAACAATTAATCCTAACCAGATGGCAGAAGATATGAAGAGAAATAATGGTTTTATTCCGGGAATAAACAGGTAAGAATACAGCTGAGTATATAGATGCGATCATGTCTCGTATTACTCTGCCGGGTTCTATATTCTTGGCTCTTGTAGCATCATGCCTGCATTTGCCGGTATTTTTGGAGTAAAAGCTGAGTTCGCCCAGTTCTTCGGTGTACATCCTTATTGATTCTTGTAGGTGTTGTATTGGATACACTCCAACAGGTAGAAAGTCATTTGCTGATGCGCCATTACGACGGATTGTTAAATTCCGGAAGAATCAAGGGGCGTGCTGGTAATGTTGCTGCATATTAATTAGTCTGAGATGATATTTCTTAAGACAGATGATGAGATAGAGCTGCTTCGTCAGAGTAACCTACTTGTAGGTAGGACTCTGGCTGAAGTTGCTAAATTGATAAAACCCGGTGTGACAACTAAGGAACTTGACAAGGTGGCTGAAGAGTTTATTAGAGATAATGGAGCTGTTCCTACTTTTAAAGGTTTTCCCAATCAGTATGGTGATCCGTTTCCCAGTACCTTGTGTACTTCGGTAAATGATCAGGTTGTACACGGTATTCCCAATGATATCCCTTTGAAAGAAGGTGATATTGTTTCTGTTGATTGTGGTACTTATATGAATGGGTTTTGTGGGGATTCAGCTTATACCTTCTGTGTAGGAGAAGTTGATCCTGAGGTCTTGAAACTTTTGAAGACAACAAAAGAAGCTTTATATTTAGGTATAGAGAATGCCATTCATGGAAAGCGTTTGGGTGATATAGGTTTTGCTGTCCAGCAACATTGCGAGGCTAATTCCTATGGTGTGGTAAGAGAATTCGTAGGTCATGGTATTGGAAAAGATATGCATGAAGATCCGCAGGTACCCAATTATGGAAAAAGAGGATACGGCACTCAGTTGAAAAAGGGTATGTGCATTGCCATCGAACCGATGATAACATTGGGTTCCCGCCAGATAGTAATGGAAAGAGATGGATGGACAGTGCGTACACGCGATAGGAAATGTGCCGCTCACTTTGAGCATACAGTTGCAATAGGAGTTGGGAAGGCAGATATTTTGTCCTCATTTGAATATGTCGAACAAGTATTAGGAGATAAAGCAATTTAATATGGCAAAGCAATCCGCAATAGAACAAGATGGAGTTATAGTTGAAGCATTGTCTAATGCAATGTTTCGTGTTGAGCTAGAAAACGGGCATGAGATTACTGCTCATATCTCTGGCAAGATGAGAATGCATTACATTAAAATATTACCCGGGGATAAGGTCAGAGTAGAGATGTCTCCTTATGACTTATCTAAAGGAAGAATCGTTTTTAGATATAAATAAAAAAGAAATAAGATATGAAAGTAAGAGCATCATTAAAGAAACGTACGCCGGAATGCAAAATCGTTAGACGAAATGGCCGTTTGTATGTTATTAACAAGAAAAATCCTAAGTATAAACAACGTCAAGGATAATTTATTATTTTTGCAAAAAAATAATTTAGTATATGGCTATAAGAATAGTTGGTGTAGATTTGCCTCAGAATAAGAGAGGCGAGATTGCGTTAACCTATGTATATGGTATTGGACGCAGTAGTTCAGCAAAAATCTTGGATAAGGCTGGTGTTGACAGAGATGTGAAAGTAAAAGACTGGACAGATGACCAGGCTGCTAAAATTCGTGAAATCATTGGTGCTGAATACAAAGTAGAAGGTGATCTTCGTTCAGAAGTGCAATTAAACATTAAGCGATTAATGGATATTGGTTGCTATCGTGGTGTACGTCACCGTATTGGTCTGCCGGTTCGTGGCCAGAGCACTAAGAACAACGCTCGTACACGTAAGGGAAGAAAGAAAACAGTTGCAAATAAGAAAAAAGCTACTAAATAATAATTGTTGATATGGCAAAAAAACAGTCGCAGCTAAGAAGAGAAATGTGAAGGTTGACGCTAATGGACAGTTGCATGTTCATTCTTCATTCAACAACATCATTGTATCTCTGGCAAATAGTGAAGGTCAGATTATCTCATGGTCTTCTGCAGGTAAGATGGGATTTAGAGGTTCTAAGAAGAACACTCCTTATGCAGCACAGATGGCTGCACAAGATTGCGCTAAGGTAGCGTTTGATCTTGGCCTGAGAAAGGTGAAAGCTTATGTAAAGGGTCCTGGAAACGGACGTGAGTCTGCTATCAGAACTGTTCACGGAGCTGGTATCGAGGTTACTGAAATTATTGATGTAACTCCGCTTCCGCACAACGGTTGTCGTCCTCCGAAAAGAAGAAGAGTTTAATAGATAACCTATTTTTATATGTAACTTGATTTTGTTAATAATGGATTGCACTTCCTTTCTGTAATCGCGGCTGCAACAAATTAAGTTCATTAGTAACAATTAAATTAGAAAAAGAAATGGCTAGATATACTGGACCAAAATCAAGAATTGCCCGTAAATTCGGTGAAGGAATCTTTGGAGCAGATAAAGTTTTATCTAAGAAGAATTATCCTCCCGGACAACATGGTAACAACAGAAGAAGAAAGACTTCTGAGTATGGTGTCATGTTGGCAGAAAAACAAAAAGCTAAATATACTTACGGTGTATTGGAAAAACAATTCCGTAACCTGTTTGAAAAGGCTGCAAGTGCTAACGGTATTACCGGTGAAATCTTGTTGCAGAGTTTAGAGGCTCGTCTTGACAACGTGGTGTTCCGTTTGGGTATTGCTCCGACTCGTGCTGCTGCCCGTCAGTTAGTAAGTCACAAGCACATTACAGTAGATGGAAAGGTAGTTAATATTCCTTCATTCTCTGTAAAACCCGGTCAGATTGTGGGTGTACGCGAAAGATCTAAATCTTTGGAAGTGATTGCTAATTCACTTGCAGGATTCAATCACAGCAAATATCCTTGGTTGGAGTGGGATGAAGTTCTAAGGTAGGTAAGTTGTTACATATACCTGAAAGAGCAGACATTCCTGAAAACATTAAAGAACACTTGATCGTTGAATTGTACTCTAAATAATAATTAATTTCATGGCGATATTAGCATTTCAAAAACCTGATAAAGTATTAATGTTGGAAGCGGACTCCAGATTTGGAAAATTTGAGTTCCGTCCACTCGAACCCGGTTTCGGTATTACCGTAGGTAATGCTTTACGCCGTATTCTTCTTTCTTCATTGGAAGGATTTGCAATCAACACGATTAAGATCGAAGGTGTAGAACATGAGTTCGCATCTGTACCCGGTGTTAAAGAAGACGTGACCAACATTATCTTAAATCTGAAGCAAGTCAGATTTAAGCAAGTAGTAGAAGAGTTCGAAAATGAAAAGGTAAGCATTACCGTTGAGAATTCTAGTGAATTTAAGGCAGGTGATATAAGTAAGTATTTGACTGGATTTGAAGTGTTAAATCCTGAATTGGTTATTTGCCATTTAGATTCAAAAGCAACAATGCAGATGGACATTACCATTAATAAAGGTAGAGGGTATGTTCCGGCCGACGAAAACCGCGAATATTGTACCGATGTTAATGTAATTCCTATCGATTCTATTTACACACCGATACGTAATGTAAAATATCAGGTGGAAAACTTCCGTGTTGAACAGAAGACTGACTACGAAAAGCTGGTATTGGAAATTACTACCGATGGTTCCATTCACCCGAAGGAAGCTTTGAAAGAAGCCGCTAAAATATTGATTTATCATTTCATGTTGTTCTCTGATGAAAAGATTACTCTTGAAACATCCGATGTGGACGGCAATGAAGAATTTGATGAAGAAGTATTGCACATGCGCCAGCTGCTTAAGACTAAGCTTGTTGATATGGACCTCTCAGTTCGTGCCTTGAACTGCTTGAAAGCTGCCGATGTGGAAACATTGGGTGACTTGGTACAGTTCAACAAGACAGATCTGTTGAAGTTCAGAAACTTCGGTAAGAAATCGCTCACGGAGCTTGATGATTTGCTCGAGGGTCTGAATCTGTCGTTTGGAACCGATATCTCTAAATATAAATTAGATAAAGAATAAAAAATGAGACATAATAAGAAATTCAATCATTTAGGTCGTACTGCTTCTCATAGAAGTGCTATGTTATCTAACATGGCTTGTTCTTTGATCAAGCACAAAAGAATCACTACGACTGTTGCAAAGGCTAAAGCTTTGAAGAAATTCGTTGAGCCTTTAATTACAAAATCTAAAGACGACACAACTAATTCACGTCGTGTTGTATTTAGCAACTTGCAAGATAAGTTTGCTGTAACGGAGTTGTTCAAAGAAATCTCTGTAAAAGTAGCAGATCGTCCGGGTGGTTATACTCGTATCATCAAAACAGGTCATCGTTTGGGTGATAATGCTGAAATGTGCTTTATCGAATTGGTAGATTACGATGAAAACATGGCTAAGACTGCAACTGCTAAGAAAGCAACTCGTACTCGTCGTTCTAAGAAGAGTGCAGCCGCTACAGAAGCTCCTGCAGCACCGGCAGCTGAAACTACAGAGGAAGCCCCTAAAGCTGAATAATCTGTAATCATCATATATATAAAAGCCATAGCTATAAAAGCTGTGGCTTTTTTATTTTATGCCCTGACCGGCAGTAATGAGAAAACAAGCTGTGAGGCTTCTGTCCACATGCATATTACTTGTTCTGTTTACAAAAGTTTTGATACGGACGAGGCATGCAGAACAAGAACAGCTTTTAATTTAAAGTCGGAATTAGAAACATCGAATAATTCCTTCAAAACCGTCATAGATAGGTAACCTGTTGCTTTTCAGGAAGAAACCATGAAGGAATTGAGAACCGATCCTTCATAATTTTGGATAATCCTTCATAGCTCCCTTAAAACAAAATACCTTTGATATGTGTTAATTATTGTATGAAATGAAACCTAAAACGCTATTTATGTTATCTTTGTAAACCAAACAGTAAGCAATGAAAGGATTTGTTACAGTCATATTATTTTTTCTGTTTGCCTTGCTTTGCCGGAACAGAATATGTAGATGCAGTTCCAGCTGCATCAATGACGGTATGTACTGTACAGCATACGGATACTACTCCGCAGCACTCCATCAATGAAGATCGTGTCATTCCCTTGGATAGCAATAAGGGAATAGCAGATATGGAGTTTGGGGACGCTCATACTTTAGCACATCGCGTCAGTGCCTCTGCAGAGCGTATGTACCGTTTTTCCTCCATGGAGACTACCCAATTTATCAAAATTTTGTTGCGTAAGATGGCCGCCCGGATGGCCAGTCTTGCAAGCTGTCATACCCATGTGTATGCCTCTTCCTATTCCCTTCCCTGGGATAGTGCTTGCGAGCACTATATCTTTGGTATGAGGCGCATTCTTATTTAGCTTTTATTCTTTTACCAATTTGTTTTTCATGGTTCTGTCTTGTCGGGTGATTGGCGAGATGTGACCTTGGTATGAATTATTGTATTTTTAATTAGTAAAGAATAAAATTTAAATTATTATGAGTAATACAGTTTCTACTGAAGCAACCTTGTTTTCAACAACACACCCTGATGTCGTAAAACGTACTAGTGTTTCTTCTATTATCATATCCGCTATCCTTTGTGTGATAGGTGCGGGTGCATTTGCAACCTCTTTAAAGATGGGGGATTCCTCATCCACCATGAGCATGGTGCTTATGGCCGGTGGAACCATTTTGTTTCTGTGGGCCGTATTCCGCTTTTTCTGGCGAGGCAAGGAATGGGTATATGCACCTACCGGCAGCGTAGCTAAAGAAGGGACCTGCTTCTTTGATGTATGCGATTTACAGGCTTTGACGGATGCGTTGGAGAAAAAAGGTTTTGAAACCAGGAATGACGTGAAAGTAAAGACAAACGGAAACGTACGTATGGACTATATGATTTCTCAGGACAAGAAATTCGTTGCGGCCCAGCTGTTCCGTTTCATCCCCTATACATACGAACCTGCATCTTCTGTGTTTTATTTCACGGGAGATGATGCAAGTGCGTTTGTACATTGCTTGGAAACAAGTGAATTTTGATTTTCTATGACTCTTTATGTTATGAAATAAGGTGTGCCTGTGAAGGTCTGCTTTATTTGCTTAAGACGTTAATGTGATAAATTGTCGGGTGGGGTTAGTCGTTGATGATTAGCCCCATCTTTTTCATCAGGAAGCAGGCATTCATATTTTGTGCGATGCCTTCACGGAGTTTGTATGAAAAAGTCAGTTCATCGTTGGTAATATCAGCTTCAAAGCAATAATTCCGTATCTCTTTGGGGAAATATTCTATTAGTTTCCCTAATAGCAGGTCGTGTGTGGCAATGATGCCATTCGTCTTCAGTTCCATCAGTTGGCGTACCAGGCGAATGAGCTTTCTGCTTGTCCATCGAGTTGGTTCCTTTTAAAATCTCATCCAGAATGATGAACAACTCCTCTCCCTTATTCAGGCGGTCTATAATTTGTTTCAATCGTTTTAGTTCGGCAAAGAAGTAAGATTCGTTGTCTGTCAACGAATCGGAAGTCCGCAAGCTTGTCACTAGTTTGGCAGGATATATTTCAAGGGAGGAACAGCATACGGGGCAGCCGGTACATGCCAATACATAATTCACTCCGATTGTACGCAGATAAGTACTTTTTCCTGCCATGTTGGCTCCTGTGATGATGACAAAGAACGGTCTTGAGGGGATATCGGCATCATTGGTCACACATTGCCGTGCAGGCATCAGGGGATGTCCCATATCCTTTGCAAGGAATACAAAAGGCTTGCCGGCAATGGTCGGATAGGTGTATGCGGGATGGTTGCCGGCAAATGTCGCCAGAGAACAAAGAGCATCAATGTCACCCAATACGTCCAGCCAGTGGAGCAGATATTTTCCATATTTGTGCCTCCATTGCTCAATGCGCATTACCTGCCGGAGTTGCCAGAACATGGAACCTTCCAGCAAGACATATAGCAGTTGGTTGTTGCGCAAGTCCAGTTTGTCCAGTTCCCGTGAAAGCTCTTTCAAGATATGGGTGGTGGATTTCCCGTCCATGCCGAATTCAGCTTTCAGGTGTCTGAGTAGCGGAGCGTTCATTTCCCGGTTTTCTATCAGGCTGATCAGTTCGGCGTAGATAGACAGGATACGTAATTTCTTGTCATACACTCTTTGCAGGTTGCTGACAGGCTTTATCAGTCCGAAACTACCTATCACGAACAGTCCGAAGGCCAGTCCGAACCATGTCATCGGAATGACCCCCGCCACTCCCAGCATAGCCAGTACGATGTTGACTCCGGGAACGATTCCCAATAACGGGCGGCTCCACCATTTCTTGCTGAAATAGGCAGGTGCTTCCGTCCACTCTTTAATTTCTTCGCGGTCGCTTGTCGCCCCTTTGTAGAGCAGGCCGGTGATCCGGAATGTTTCCCGGAAATCGGAATAAGCAGCCAGTTCCTTTGTCGCCTCCTGCCGTTGGATTATCTCTTCCTTTATCTCCAGATGATTTTGCAACCATTCTGCCAGTTTTTCCTTTCCGAATGAAGTGCAGGTACGGTTCAAGGCCTGGAACAAGGAGTGCCTTCCGAACAAGTCCAGGTCAAAAGAATACCTGTGGGCCGGGTTTGTGAATTCCTTTCCGTCCTCAAATGGCTCATAGTTGTCCGCCAGTGCGGAAAGCTCGTCACTATTCACCCGTATGCAGGTTTCCAGCCAGTCTTTGCGGAAAAACAACCGGTTGTGATACTTCACCAATGCCAGAAAAGGAACGAAAGTGACCGCTATGGTTAGACATATAGTGGGTGTCCCTGCCTGATAGAAGTAGATTGTTCCTATAATCCCTGCTGCAAATAACAAGACCCTCAGCGTGCTGATGCGGAGAATCTTATTTTTTACCTGGCGGAGTTCTGCCTCAGCCTGTTCAATGCGCTGTTCGTATTTTGCTTTCAATTCCATAATGATAGGTTATAAATATTTCCTTGCCATACCGGGCGCGGTTTTGCAGCGGAGAGGGGAAGCCTTCTGCGGCGATGCAAGGGTATGGCGAAGAACTTTTCATTTGTTTTCCGGCAAATATATAGAAAAAAAAACGTCTCCTTCTGTTTCTTGTGTTATTTAGACTTATCTTTTCATTTTAGGAAGAAGAGCCTTCCATCCAGAATGATGGCGGTTAGACCGATGAGGATGCATGACAGGAAATGAAATTTTAACATAGCCGATGAACCCATTGTCAATAGGAAAAAGTATATTTGTCTGTCTGATAAAGATTATAAACTACTTGGGGTATGAGAAAAATGATATTCATTTTATGCATTCCGACCGCTTTGCTTTCGGCTTGCTCACCATCCGGAATGCAAGGCAATCCGGCGGCAGTACAAGCCGGTGCGGCCATCGGCGGAGTATTAGGCGCTATTGTGGTGACAGGGCCGGCGGATACAACGGTTCGCAATTCGGCGCCCTGCTGGGAACTGTAACGGGGGCTGCTGTGGGAAATGCCATAACTACACCTCGGAGGAAACTTATCAGGTGGAGGAGTATTACGTAAAGACTTATCCTTCTTCTTCGCAGTATGAGCACACTTCCTCTTATGAGCCTTCATCGGGATTGAGGATTATCAACCTGCGTTTTATCGATGATAACCGTAACCATGTTATTGATGCGGAAGAAGACAGCAAACTGGTGTTCGATGTGGTGAATGATGGTGATGTGCCCGCTTACAATGTTACTCCGGTAATAGAGGAAATGAGCGGCATGAAACATATTTTGATTTCACCTTCGGCTCAGATTGCCTATATGCCTGTCGGGAATCAGATAAGGTACACGGCCACCATTCGTGGAGGCAGGAAGTTGAAAACAGGCCAGGCGCAATTCCGTGTTTTTGCAACAGAGAGCAACGGGGCGGTGACCGAAGCGCATGAGTTTACTTTGCCTACCCAAAAACGGATAAAGAAATAAGTTCCTTCATTGGCGGGGCTTCTACGGGCGGATAACCCTTTTCCGGAGATAACGTAAGCATTCGCAGCCCTATTGTTAAGCCTTTCCGACCGTCCGGTTACTATCTCCAAAGCCTGCGGAGTTATCTCCATAGCCTTTGGAGTTAACTCCGCAAGCTTTGGAGATAACTCCATAGTGCTATGGAGATAGTATATATCCTTTCTTCAGACCTTAGCAGGCGGGAGAAAAGGCCTTATGGTGGGGGATGTGTGGAGTTACTCCTTGTTGATGATGCCTTGTATCTCTTGCAGGGTCAGATTTCCTGTGATGGCGATGATGGTAAATTCATTTTTTTCCTGACTCATCAATACAAATTCCTTTTCTTTGTTTTTGTTCCGTTTCAGATAAATGATGGTCTTTTCGCCTTCATCGTTTATGCGCATCAGTTCCTCGTAGCCGTTCTTGGGACTGATGAAAGCTGTCTCTTTTTTCAGCTTGGCGATAATGTCGGGTTTTTCACAACTTAGAATCTGGATGTTATCCAGTTTGGAGGCTACTTCGCCTATATTTACCCCTTCCGTTTTCATGTCGGGCATCAGGCTGAGCATGGCTTTTGAGATATAGACAGAGGTTACCCCGTCCATATCAGCGAACTTGTCGAAAAAACTGTCCTGTGCGTAGGTGAACAGTGAGCACAGAGAGAGCAATAAGGTAATGATATATGTACGTTTCATTGTTTTATGTTATTTAATCGGTTTAATTGTTCGTTTACGTTCTCTTGAATTTTTCCGGTGGCTTCCTGCACCGATTCCACTTTTTCTATTCCTTTATTCAGGCTGCTGGAAAGCATGATAAGTGCCTTCTGGGCCTGTACGTATGCTTCTTCGGGGGTGGCGCAGGTATCTTGCGGTGCCGGATAGGGCTTGTATAGGTACAGTCCTACGGAGAGCAGGATGAGCAGGCTGGCGGCTATGCTCCCTATCCATTGCAAGCGGAGGACCCGTGTATGTTTTTTTATTTTCAGCGTGCGTCTTTCGCCTGTGTCCCATTGGTCTATCTTGCGGCTCAGCCTGCTTTCCAGTCCTTCCGGTATTTCGGGAGCGGGCTGTGCTGCCAGTTGCATGAAGATTTCCTTCTCGGCAAGTAAATGAGCCGGAACGTCCTCTTCGGTAAAAAAGCGTTTCAGTTCCTTTTCTTCGGTTTCGCTGGTTTCTCCATCGTAATACCGGGTCAATAGTCTTTCTATTTCATTTACTTTCATAGTTCATTATTGCATTATATTGTTCACGTATCTTTTTGCGGGCGCGGCTCAGCAACACACGTATGTTGATGGCATTCAGTCCTGTGGCTTGCTCTATCTCCTCAAAGGAGCAGTCATTGACATCACGGAGCAGAATCACCCGCTTTTGTTGCTCTGGCAGTCTGCCGATGAGCCGGCGTACCTGGTTCACCTCATCCCGTTGTTCCACTTCCCGCGCTATGTTGGTGTCCGTAGGGAGGTTCAGCTCTTCGGGAGGGCGTCCGTCTTCATCCGGCTGACTCCGGCGCAGGACGTCGTAGCACAGATTCTTGATGAGGGTGACACAATAGGCTTCGGTGTTCAGTACGTCCGCCAGTTCATCGCGCTTGTTCCACAATTTCAGATACGCTTCCTGCACCATATCTTCCGCATCCTGAGGGTTGCCCGTCAGCCGGAAGGCTACCCGGTAGAGTTTCCGGTGGTAAGGTAGAAATTGTTGCTTAAACTCAGCGGTGTCCATGCTTCTTCCCTGTTTCCTGATTTACTAATTTGTTTATATCATCCTTTGTGAATTTTCCGTTTATCTGTACCAGTGTACAGTCTTCTTTTCCGGTGCATACAAACAGCAGTTCACGGATAGTTTCCTTTTTTGTTTTCATCAGCACGCGGACTTTCTCGCCTTCATCGTTTACACGCATCAGCTCATCATATCCTTTCAGATTCAGTTTGTTCACTTTTTTGTTGAACCGTTCTTTTACGCTTGCCGTACAAGATTCCAGGTCCAGTACTTTTATTGACTTTATTTTTCTTATTATCTCAGCGTCTTCATCGTGTCCGGCAAACATTTTTCCAAGAGACATCATGAAAGAAGATACTTTGACACAATCGGCATTTTTTTCGCTGCCGAATTCATTGAAAAGACCGTTGATGCCTTGGGCGTAGCCCAGATGGCAGACGAAGACTAGCAATAGAGTAAATACAAACTTTTTCATGGTTCTATTTTGTTTTTGTTCATACTGAAATTGTTTTTTGAAAGCGCTTTCAATCAGATAGACGGGGGAAGTGGGAAAGTTGTTACAAAGGGAAAAGAATTTTTTTAAGTTTCTATGTTTGTAAAGAGGTTCAGCTTTACAAAGAAAGCATCATTCAATAGCCTGTTTGATCTTTCATCAGCATGATCACAGGCTTTGCCGGTCCCTTTAACCAATTCCTTTCATTCAGGTAATTTCGGGGAGTAGAATGAAGAAACCCTCGCCTTGTTTACAAATCTTTCGCAAGTTCAGGATGAGAACAAGGGGTTTTTCTTATGAAATGATATTGGCTGGGGATTATTGGTTCCGCACAGGCAACCTCACCCATAACCATCCGGGAATCAATTTCCAGAAGAATACGATAAACTGATAGCGCCAGTCTATGATGGCTACTCTTTTCCTTCGGGAAATGGCTTTTACAATTTGAGATGCTACTTGGGAAGTATGCATCAGCAGCGGATATTTATCATCTTTCAGCAAAGGAGTGGCGACAAATCCGGGACGGATATCGGTGAAGGAGATGTTTAGTTTCTTCATGTGTGCCAATTGCTCCAATGCATTTATGTACGTGTTCTGAAACCGCTTGGTAGCTGAATAAGCTGGGGCGGATCCCAGCCTTTGGTGCCTGCTATGGAGCTGATTACGGCTATATGCCTTTCCCGCGTTGCTCAAAATAGTGATAGGCGGCATTGACCATCCGTATGAATCCCGAAACATTGGTGGCGGCGGTTTGTAATTCTATATCGGGTTGAAGTGAAAGATTTTGTTTGCCTATGCCCGAGCTGAGCAAGAACACATCCATACCTCCCATTTTAGTAATCAGTTGCTCCAATGAGAAAGGGGCGTCCTCACGGGTGACATCTATTGTCTGAGTACATACCTGTCCGGGCGCGGATAACCGGATTTTTTCCAGTTCTTCTTCTCTACGTCCTGCCACGCCTACTTGCCAGCCGTCTTTCAGATAGCATCGCGCCACTTCCAGTCCGATGCCGGAAGTGGCGCCAATGATAATGATTTTTTTCATCCGCTTCGTCTTATTGTAAAGCTTGCTCAATGTCGGCTATGATGTCGTTTACATTCTCGATGCCCACTGAAAGACGAATCAAGTCCGGAGCTACTCCCGCTTCGCGCAACTGTTCGTCGGTGAGCTGGCGGTGAGTATGGCTGGCGGGATGCAGTACGCAGTCCGTGCGTCGGCCACATGGGTTACGATGCAGATGAATTTCAGCCTGTCCATAAATTCTATCGCTTCCTCACGGGTTCCGTTCAAGCCGAAAGCGATGACACCGCACGAGCCGTTTGGCATATATTTCTGTGCCAGATCATAGTATTTGCTGCTTTTCAGTCCGCAATAGTTCACCCATTTCACTTTCGGGTTGGCTTCCAGCCATTCGGCCACTTTCTGTGCGTTTTCGCAATGACGGGGCACGCGCAGGTGTAATGTTTCCAATCCCAGATTCAGCAGGAACGCATTTTGCGGAGACTGGATGGAGCCGAGGTCACGCATCAGTTGGGCGGTTGCTTTCGTCATGTAAGCCATTTTGCCGAACGCTTTGGTATAAGTCAGTCCGTGATAAGACTCGTCGGGCTGGGTCAGACCGGGGAATTTGTCCGCATGGGCTTCCCAGTCAAAGTTGCCGCTGTCCACAATGGCGCCTCCTACACTGGTGGCATGACCGTCCATGTATTTGGTTGTAGAATGGGTGACGATATCCGCTCCCCATTCAAACGGGCGGCAGTTGATGGGAGTGGCGAAGGTGTTGTCCACAATCAAAGGCACACCGTGCTTGTGTGCGATGCGTGCGAACTTTTCGATGTCCAGCACATCGATGCTCGGATTGGAGATGGTTTCGCCGAACAACGCTTTGGTATTCGGGCGGAAAGCTTGGTCTATTTCCTCTTCGGATGCATTGGCGTCAATGAAGGTACACTCGATGCCCAGTTTTTTCAGCGTGACGCCAAACAGATTGAATGTACCTCCGTAGATGGTAGACGAGCATACGAAGTGGTCGCCTGCCTGACAGATATTGAAAATGGCATAGAAGTTGGCAGCCTGGCCGGACGAGGTCAGCATAGCACCCACACCACCTTCCAATGCTGCGATTTTTGCGGCGACGGCGTCATTGGTGGGGTTTTGCAAGCGTGTATAGAAATATCCCGAATCTTCCAGATCGAACAGACGCGCCATCTGTTCGCTGGTGTCATACTTGAATGTGGTACTTTGATAAATAGGCAAAACGCGCGGTTCGCCTTTTTTCGGAGTCCAGCCTGCCTGTACGCATAAGGTCTCCCTGCTATACTTCTTATCCATGTTTATATTGTTATTAAAATTACATATTCATTTATTTCGCAGCAAAATTAAGAATAATCTGTCATTTAGGGTTCAATTATTGAGAAAAGTGTTATATTTGAACGATTTTAATAAGCTTAACTATGGCAGAGGATATAAAATTCAGGCATACTATGCCGGTGCAGATACGATTCAGCGATGTGGACCAGTTTGGTCATATGAACAATTCGGTTTACTTTTCTTTGTATGATTTGGCAAAGACTACTTATATAAAAGATGTGTTTGGCAGTGCCGACTGGAGTAAGCTGCTATTGTGGTGGCCAATATCAATGCAAACTTCTTTATGCCGGTATTTTTCTCGGATCATCTGGTGATAGAAACGGCTGTGGTACATTTGGGGCATAAGAGTTTTACTTTGTTGCAGCGTGCCGTGACTACGGATACCCATGAGGTGAAGTGTGAGTGCCGCACGGTGATGGTAGGTTATGACCTGGCTACCAAAGAACCGAAATTGATTTCCGAGGATTATAAGGAGGCAATTTGCAGGTACGAGGAAAAAACATTGGAGGAACTTTCAAAAGAACGGAAATAGTTATTGATTTTCTGTGTTATTGATGTTTTATCAACTATATGCATAATGAATAAAGGTGTATCTCACGACACACCTTTATTTTTCTATGTTAAAACATCTGTCCTGAAAACTAAACAGGAGGATTTGGCTTATTTTTTCCCGTATCCCGGAGTTTGAGTTAATAACGGATTCACATTCAAAGTACCGATATTAACCGGCCAAAGCATTTTATATGCTTCTTCTGTACCGAGGATAGGATTTGTGCCCGGATAGTTGGCATTGGCAGAAAAGACCAAAGAACGTCCGGATGCATCGTGCATACGCAATACGTCAAACCAGCGCTTGCCTTCACTGACAAACTCTTTGTCCCGTTCCTGCAAAATGGCTAGTTCATTTTCCGCATAGCTGCCTTCCGTGTATTTGTTTTCTTCAAAGGTGTCTCCGTATGCACGTTTGCGTACTTCGTTGATATACGAAGCGCAAGGGTTGTTCAATCCGTTTTCAATTTCCGCCATCATCAGTAACGCATCGGCATAGCGGTAAACGGGGATGTCCGAAATATAGATGCGGTTGTCATTGGAATTGATTGTACCTATACGTTTTTTCATTACGCATCCGAATTCGCTGAGCGTGCCATTATCATTTTTCATGTAATACTCCATGAATGTGGCATCACGGCGGCTGTCTCCTTCTTTGAACGTTTTCCAGAAATCTTCAGTGTACTCGTCACGGAATACTCCACCGGTACCTTTCAAGTTTAAGGTATCTTTTTCAATCACCTTACCGTTACGACCATATGCTTGCCCCAGAAATACAGCATCCTGATAAAGGAATCTGCCTCCGTCATTGCTGGCCTCACCTTCTATAAACGGCATGGCGAAAATAATCTCAGTGTTCTTTTTATTGTCGCATGAGAAGATGGAGGCAAAGTTGTCCATTAATTCAAAATGTCCTATGATCCCGGATAAGGCAGTCTTGGCAGTCTGTAAATCGGTTGCCCCGGTTGCTGTGAATCCGGTGATGGATACTTTCGCTGCCCACATATAGATTTCTGCTTTAAGCATCAAAGTGGCATAGCGTGACCAGTCGTATGCATCAAAAGAGGTGTTATTTCCGAAATAGTTTTCGGATTTATTAATATCCGCTTTGATAAACTCCATGGTGGCTTCGGGTGTGGCGCGCTCCACATAGAATTTGTCTGCCGATGGTTTGCCGTCCAGTATATCTACTTTGGTGATGAGAGGTACTCCCCCGAAAGTTCTGTATAGCATGAAGTAATACAGGGCTCTCATGCCATACGCTTGTCCCAAGTACCGGCTCCGGGTTGCATCATCCAGAAACGTACACCCATTTTCTACTTCTTGGATAAAATGGTTTACTTGCATGATGGGAGAGTATAGCCCGTTCCAATTGGATATGCCGGGAATATCTTCCGAGATATTCTGTGACCGGATATCGGCATAGTTCAAGCTGGTGTTCAGCGAGGAGGTGCCCACACGTTGTGTGCCGCCGCGGAGTTCGCCCAAGGTGTAGAACATGTCATAGTAACTTCTTAATTGGGCGTGCAGACCCAACATGAATGCTTTGGCTGGGAAGCTTCTTTCCAGAAATTTCCGGCTCCATAATAATCTTCCGGTGCCAGATCCAGTGCGTCACAGGACGGTTGGAGAATGGTCATCACACATATTGAAAGGATATAGAATATTTTTTTCATAATCTGTTAGAGTTTATAAGTTTAGAAAGAAACGTTTACGCCGAGAATGACAGTGCGGGGCAATGGGTATCCACCATTGTTGTCTGTCTTTTCCGGAGAGAATAAATGTTTGGCTTCTGTCAGGTAACCCAGGTTCTGACCGGTTACCGAGAGCATGACTGAGCCTAGTCCTGCTTTGCGCACCAGTTGCTTGGCAGATTATATGACAAGGCTATTTCACGGAAAGACAGATAGTTACCGTTGTAGGCAAACATGGAGGATTGACGGCAGTAATTGCGCTTGCCCAACTGGTCGGCCCATACATAAGTAGGATATTGTGCACCGGGATTTTCGGGTGACCAGGTGTCGTGGGTTTCCGCAATGGTGTTATAAGTACCTTGTGCGCAAGACATGATCCACATGGTTTTCCAGTCTACCGCTTTGAAACCAAGCGCATAGTCAAAACGTGCTGATAAAGTAAGGTCTTTCCAGGTGACTGAAGTATTGATACCTCCTGTCCATTTGGGTACAGTGTTGCCCACTTTCACCATGTCGTAATTGTCGATGATGCCGTCACCGTTTACATCCTTCCATTTCACATCACCCGGCTGGATGCGGAGAGAATTCGCTTTCTGATTGGCTGTCAGTTTGTTATATCCTTCCTCACCTCCGTAAAGGGGACGGTTGCTTGAGCCGTTGTTACCACTTGACAAGTCGATCAGTCCTCCTGGTATTTCATCTTCGGAACGATAGATTCCTTCGGCTACGAACATGTACAAATCACCTGGGCGTTGTCCTTCCTGATAACCGCCTACCCATGCTTTTTCATAGCTTCCGTCCTCCAGCTGGCGTCCGGTATATACTTGAAATGCATTTTGACGGTTTCTTTCCAGACCGTTGTCGGGCAATGCCACTACTTTGTTTTTATTTAATGCGCCGTTCCAGTTCAGATTCCATTTCCAGTCTTTGGAGTCGATAACTTTGAATGCCAGTTCGAATTCAAAGCCTTGGTTCTGGAACTTACCGTTGTTGGAGGTAAAGGAAGAAACACCCGAAGTAGACGGGATGGTGATGTTGGCATACTTGTCACTGGTCAGTCGGTTGTAGTAAGTCAAATTGGCATTGATGCGGTTGGCCAGAAAGCCTAGATCCAGACCGATTTCGAAAGTTCTTGACTTCTCCCATTTTAAGTAGGGATTAGGAAGGTTGTTTAACAGGAAGTAAGCGTTGCCGTTGTATTTGCTGCCTGCATAAGCACCTTGTACTGTGTAGTTTCCTACAAAATCTTTGTTTACATTACCATTCAGACCGAAGCTGGCACGCAATTTACCGAATGAGATGATATCGGCCCATTCACTGGCAAATTTTTCTTTGGAGAACACCCATCCGGTAGATACTCCGGGGAAGACACCCCAGCGGTTGTCTTTGGCCAGTTTGGAGTAGCCGTCCCGTCTTAGAACAAAGGACAGCAAGTATTTTGACTGGTAGTCATAATTTACACGACCGAAGAATGACATGATACGCTGGCGGCTGTGTGAGGAGTCTATGCTGCGTTTGCCTTTGTCATCACTGGTATATTCCAAATCGCCGAAAGCGTCACTGGGAGCTCCCGATCCTGAGGCACTGAAACCTTTATAATATGAGTCGTAGTACTCGAAGCCGGCCATGGCATCCAGATAGTGGTCTTTGTTTATTTGATAGTTGTAGTTTAACACTGCATTATAAGTTTGGTCCAATGTGCGTCCGTAGGAAGCGAGGTGCTGTGTGAGGTTACCCAGTTTCCGGGAGAAGATAAATAATCTTTGTTGAAAGCTTCATATTTTTCTTCTGAATAGAACCAGATGGCGTTCACTTTTAATGAGAGTCCTTTCATGATATCTGCGGTAAAAGATTGGTTCATGGTGAACTTGTCTGTATTGTTGTCACGGACAAACTTGTCAAAATTGATTTGTTGGTTTCCGTCGCTTGAATTGGGGCCCAAAAGCATTTCACCGTCAGCATTATATCCACGGAAAGTGGGAGGTAATGATAAAACGCGTGAGAAGTAGTTGGCTTCTGCGCTTTGGGTAGGAGGAAGATCGTTCCAGGTTGCATCTGCAAAGTTGAAGCTGGAGTTGGAGGTTAACCATGGTTTCAGCTTGTAATCGGCATTGAATGTGAAAGTGATACGTTGGTACTTGTTTCCTACGGCTGTACCTTCACTATGGTTGTATCCCAAACCTGCATAGTAGTTTCCCTTTTCATTTCCTCCGCTTACACTCAGGTTGTAGTCTTGTGAGAAAGATGGGGAATTGATATTGAAATCCGCTATATCTGTATTCTTGAAAATCAGTTGGTCTCCATAAATAGGATCAGTCATGGTTTCCCATCCTTGGTTGAGCAGGAAAGCCAGATCGTCCGAATATTTCATGGTACTCCATATAGCCTGGCTGTTTTCGTTTCCATTCAGCGGGATTGTCTTGTCATCATCTGCCCAATATTTGTTGCCTGTTCCATAAGGAGTGGCACCGGTCAGACCGATCAGTGAAGACCATCCTTGTACGGCCGATCCGTCCGGATGTTTCATGTCTCCCGTGTAAGCATTCATGTAACCAGTGCGCATCCAGTAAATGTAATCACGCGCATTCATAAAGTTATAAGAGTTGTGGAAGTAGTTCCAGCCTAGTTTGGCCGAAAGCTCTACACGTGTACTTCCCTCTTTGCCTCGTTTGGTAGTGACTAGTACTACACCGTCATTGGCTCGGGCGCCATAGATGGCGGTGGCTCCGGCATCTTTTAATACTTCCATGGATTCAATATCGGCCGGGTTGATGTCACTTAAAGAACCGCGTACTTGGCCGTCTACCAGGATTAAAGGTGAACCTGAACCGTCAAAATTAGTACCTCCTCGAAGTATCAAGGTAGGAGCTGCTCCCGGATTACCGGAAGTCTGGCTGACGGACAGACCTGCCACGGCTCCTGATAAGCTTGTGCCGGATTGGAATAAAGTCCTTGTTTTAATGTTTCTTCTTTTACCTTGGAAATGGAGTTGGTTACTTTTGTGCGCAACTGTTTGCCGCCATATCCGGTTACAACAACTTCTTGGAGCATTTCTGAGTCTTCTTTCAATGCTATTTTAAAAGTTGACTTTCCCTTTACGCTTAAAGTTTGTGTCTGATAACCGATAAATGATACTCTGATACTGCCATCGTTGGCTACGGAAAGTGTAAAATTACCATCTAAGTCGGTAACTGTACCATTCGTGGTGCCTGTTTCTACAATACTGGCGCCAATAACCGCTTCACCTGTGGCGTCTGTGACCACACCCGTGATTGTTTTCTTTTGTGCCATGGCTCCTATGGAGCATAACAGGCAAAAAAGCATGAATAAGGTTTTCTTCATAGATTTGTTTTTAAAGTTACTGTTTGAAGTTCTGGTAGAACTTATCCTATAAAGGAAATCTCTTTATTTGTACCTTGCAAATTTACACACCTCATTTTTATGTAATTTAATATATCCCACTTTTAGCAGGATATTACTTTACAGTTGTTAACTCTTTTAAAGTGTCCGTATCTTCACTCCGATTGCTAAAAATTGTTTTCCTGTTTTCCATCCGATAGCTGTTTCTTGACAGTTGTATAATCTCACAACAGTAGAGCAGTCTGTCAAGCAATGCCGCTGCGACAGCTTCCTCTCCCGGTATTGCCAGCCACTCTGTAAGGGAGTAGTTGGCTGTAACGATAAGCGATGTCTTTTCCTGAAACTCATTCACCAGTTTGAACAGCAACATGATATCTTCTCTTTTCAAGGGAAAGAGTGTGGCATTGTCAATGGCCAGCAGCTGTGCTTCATGATCCGTTTGTAGGTTTTCATCGCATGCCTGGAAACATCCCTTGTCTTCAGACAGGTCAGAAGGTCCTCCAGCGTAACCATATATGCCCTGTATCCGGCTTTCACCGCCTCATGGACAAGTCCGGCGGCAATATAGGTCTTTCCTGTTCCGGAACCGCCTGCCAGAAGTAGGTTGTATGCCTGTCCCACCCATACCAGCTCGCGCAGTTCGCGCAGCTTTCTGGAGTCGATTCCTTCCGTCCGGGTAAAGTCGTAACGGTCCAGATCATGCCTTGCAGGAAGCCCGGCCGCTTTCAAACGGCACAAATATTTCCGGTTCTCCCTGGTCCGGACCTCCTCCCTGAGGCAGGCGAGTAGAAACTCCGGATAGGTCAGCTGCTTTTCCTGGGCCTGATGCAGCAGTTCCTCCAGATGTTCGGTCAGATTGCCCAGCTTGAGCATACGTGCACATTCCATGAGTTCCTTCTTATGTCTTGTCATAATCCCTGAGTATTTCGTTATAAGACTGTATCAATCCGCCTTGTCGGGGCAGGCGATCCTCCAGTCCGTATATTTCTGTTCCATTTTCCTTTCCCCTGCACACATATTCACACAGGCTTTTAACCGAGTCCCCGTTATAGATGCCTTTGTCCAGACATATCCGTATGGCCTCTATCAGTGTATTCTTGTCATATCCGGGAATTATGCGCAGGATCACCTCCAGATTATCCCTGTAATAACGTTCCTTCCTCCTTTTCAGATTATCCATCCACATGGCCACCTCCCTGTTGCCCGACACATGGACAAGGATGCGTTCGGCTATCTTCACTCCGGCGTTTCTCGGTTTTCTGTGGGAGTCGTCATAAACGGTCCTTCCCTTTCTGGTACAGAGCGCATGCCGGCAGATGAGTTTCCCCGTATCCTTGTTGTACAGCTCCACATTCCCTTCCGTTTCCTGCAGCCAGACGGTTGTCTGCCCGCTCCGGTAAGTTCCGCATGGCAGGCTGTAATAATTCCCCCTGTACTGCACTGTATTGTCCTTGCGTACATGGTATTCCCTCATCTCCTCCTGCGGTGGTTGTGGCGTCCCATGATAGGGCATGAGAAAGCCTTTCTCCACGGCAAACTCTTCCCGGGGAAAAAGACGGGTGGTCCCGTGCACCTTCCCGTTCCCCGTCCTTTCAAGCCATTCGAGGGCCTCCCTGTTCAGACTGTCAATATCACGGAACACACGTGCCACCAGAAAGTTCTCCTTCACATATTTCACTACGTTCTCGACCTTGCCTTTTGACTCGGGATCTGCCTTATGGCAGAACACCGGCTGGAAATGCTGCTCCCTGACAAACGTCTGGAACTTCCTTGTCAGCATCAGGTCCCCCAGGTTCTCCCGGGAGATCAGCACCCTGTCCTGGTCATAAAGGATCTTTTCCGGTTTCCCTCCGAAATACTCAAAAGCACACTCATGTGCATAGATGGCGAGTTCCGTGTCGAAAGGGCGGCGGGCGAAAAAGGTGAACTTGTAACGTGAACGTGCAGGACGATCGCAAAAAAATAGACTTTCGTGCTTCTGCCGTTTCCCGCTGACATCCATTTCTCCCCGAAATCCGCCTGCGCATACTCCCCGTAGGGGTGTCCGGCAGTTTCTCATAGTCCCTGCGTATCCTGGCCTCCGACTTCTTTCCGATGCCATATTTGCAGCGCACCTTTTCTACAAAATTGAATACGGTCTTGTCGCACACTTTGGGGAAATCCGGATAGCATTCCTTAAGCCAGTCATGTATCCTTGCGGCCGATATATACGGATATTCCTCCAGGGTCCCCCGCACATACTCCTCGTATCCTGCCAGTTTCAGCGTGTATTTGCGATGCGAATTCCGCCGCCTTACAAAATCTTCCCGGGACATCTGCAGATATCTCCGCACGGTGCTTCTGTCCACTCCCAGGTGCTTCCCGATCTGTGTCTTGTTTAATCCTTTTGACTGAAGCTCTCTAACCTTGTACCACATATACTGTTTCTCTTTAAAAAATCGGCTCGTTGTTATCATAATGATGTCTGTCTTTTTGAGCCGGCAAAGATAGGCATCCCCGGAAAAGTGCTGTATTCACATTTTCCATTTTCCTGCTGGTAAAGTTACAAATTACATGCATGGATAAGAATTCCCCGCATTGGGCGGGATATACGGAACGGCCGTACTTGAAAAAACATTCATTCCGGATAAAAGTGAGAACAAGGTTGTTTTTTTATCGGGTGTGAACTGTAGCGGGGACGGGTACTATTCTTCAGACTGCCATTCCCGGAACTGTCGTACCTTTTTTACCAAAGACAATGCCGCCCTCCTTGAGAAATGTACGGGGGAAAACGTTTGGCAGGGAGGTGAACGGTATTCTGCAATTTACTTAAAAAGTATATATGTATAATAATAGAAAAAAGTAAATCATTGTCTGAAGTTTTATATGCAAGTTACTTGTTTCTATAAAAAATCCCCACTTTCCCTTGAAAGGAAAATGGGGACACGGTAATAATAAAGGAGAGCCGTCCGTTATATTTCTTTTGCATATCCTGTCCGTATGAGATCGGATAGGAATTTCTCCGGAGTATCGGTGGCAATCCTCACCCCGGCCTGCACCACATAACGTTCGGCAAAATTGTGCATATACTGCTCGTCGGTACAGTCGGAATCCATCCAGCTGCCCACACGGAGTTCATGCACAAACTCTTCGGCGTTGCCGGCAACGATACGCTCGTCACCAGGCAACATATATGTCTTCTTGTTCATATTATTCATACGGCTAATTTTTTGTTCTTAATTTATAATACAACTTTTGTTTCTCTCCCAGGAAAGGAAAATCTTCCAGTCTGATTCCTGCAGGCAGAGAACCCACGGATGCAAAGGTAATCATTCTGTCGAGAAAACACACCCAATTTTCTATTTTTGTAAAACTGATGGTTCCCGAATGCTGGCGGAACTCTACCGTCCTGTGGCGTGAATAGGCTTGAAGGTTCACTTTCATATACCTGCTGGGGAACAGCCCCTGAAGTTCCCTGATGTTTCGTGCCGAGCGTATCCGCTCATCGGGAAACTGGATGAGGGAGCCACAGTAAGTGTTGCTGCCGCCCCTGCGCGAGGCCGGCATGAACTTGTCTATTTCCGCTTCGGCATGCTTGTAGGAAAGCAGCAGGTTCCGCCATGTAGTGATGTTGAAGTCCTCCGCATTCATGTGCACATGCAATCCGCAGCTTCCATTAATCTTGACATTACAGGAGTCCAGCACCCAGCAGACCCTCTCCAGCTTCTCCAGTCCGCCCTCTCCCTCCAGTATGGGGCTTACGAGTTCGAATGTGTCATTCCCGTTCAGACTGCTGTCCGTTACCAGTTTCCAGTGCGGACGGAGGTCATGGTTGTATCTTTCCGAGGCCACCTCGATTCCCGCTTCCGTCAGCTCGCGTACGAGCCGCTGGCATGTGCAGTTATAGGCTTCTATCTCGACACCGAATTTCCTTCTGAAAGAATAATCAAGTTCGGGTGTGGTGGTGGCGGTGGGAGTCCCTGCGGATACGATCAGCCCCTCGTCCCTCATTCTCTTGTAGACATTCCATACAAACCCACGGTTTCCACGGGTTACAAGATCGGCAATTTCACGGTGGGTGAGTCCGAGCAGCAGAAGTTTTCTGATTTTCGAGGTCTTTGTACCGTCCTCGGCTAAAATGGTTCTAATTTGTTCATTCATAAGATGTTATCTCCTTTATTATTACATATCAAAGGTAATGATTTTTCTTCGAATATCCAAGTTTAATCATGCTATTTATCAGCGTGTTAGCTTTGTTTTGCTTCTGCTAAAAGTTGTATCCGGTATTTCCATGAGCCGTTTTTCCTTCTTTCATGGGGATTTTTCCACATGCCCGTCATTTCCTCCATACGTTTTCCCCTTTTCTGCATGTCATTTCTTTTCATGGGATGGGCCTTCCCTAAAAACGCCTTGTTCCGGACATGCCACGCTGCCCTTCCTTACCGGGGGAGCTAAGGGTTCATCCCCTTAGTGAATTCCTGATAAGGAAGAGCAAGAGGTGTTCCCGCACACGTGAACATGAATCGACGCATAGCGTTGATATACAACAATTTAATTATATACAATGTTACAGGTCGCGCATACATTTGTATGCACCTTTTCTCCTTTCTCTCTGGTTCGCAGTGGGTTAAGTTGTGGGCATCTCCGTATGCGTGTCCGATATTTTACTAATTTTCAGCAAGTTATAAAACTTTCACCTCTCTGCGACAGGTGGCGCTTGCAGGAGAAAACAAAAACAAGTAGCTTTGTGACAGCTATTTACATGTATAACTAAAACGCATACAACATGAAAGAACATTCAATAAAGTCGGTCAGGCTTACTCCCACGGTAAAAGCCCGTCTGGACACCTTTAAGGGAAGCGATACGGTCAGTGTCTGTGTGGACAGAATGATTACTTTTTTTGAAATAACGGGATTCAACCCCCGTTACGCATCCAAAAATCCGACAGCCTTGGTGGAGAAAAGAATTGAGGATCTTATTAAGATCATAAAGTCCCAGGAACGTGACATCTTCAAGCCCATTCTTGATAAACTGGCCGGCATGGGAGGCGGCCTCCATGAATCCCCGGACTATGCAAGGCTGATGAATGAGATGCATGATCTGCAGGAAAGGAACAGGAAGCTCCAGCAACAGCTGGCGGAGTACGGGGAGGGCTCCCCGGCGGATGTGGAAAAAGAACGGGAGAAGCTCCGCAGGCTGGCAGAGCTGATAAAATTCCAGCTCAATCCGGACAAGTTCCCGAAGGTGAAATTCGGCGATGATGTCAAGGTTCCCGTCAGCACCCTGCAGCTGCTCATCAAGAAGATCAACGAGGAATATGTACTGTAAAGTCCACCGGCCTGTAAATACTCCGGGCGTGTCGGACAACAAGGGAAAATGCGTGCAGCTGGTGGAATATCTCAGCAAGGAGCTGAAGGAGGAACGTCCTTATTATGATAATTTTTTTTCACAGAAAGAGGACTATGTGACCCCTCTGACCGTCATGCATCATATGGACAACAACCACAGGACACTGAAACGGAACGACGACAAGTTCTATATGCTCACCATCAATCCCAGCGGTGAGGAGCAGCAGCACCTCATTGAAAAAGTGACCGGGGAAAAGACCGCCGAATTCCCGGAGCTCTCCCCGGAGCAGCAGAAAGAAGTCCTGGCTGAAATGAAACGGCTCACCCGTGAGTGCATGGATGAATATGCCCGTAATTTTTACCGGGAGAAGATCAGGTCCGGTGACGATCTGGTATGGTATGGGCGTGTGGAAACAGAACGCCACTATAAAGGCGATGATCCCGAGGTGGAAGCCGGCAAGGCAAAAGCCGGTGAAAGAAAACCGGGACTGCAGCTGCATGTGCATATTATCGTCTCCCGCATGGACAGATCCCAGACCGTGTCCCTTTCCCCGCTGTCCAAGAGCAGGGGAAACCGGCAGGTTCTTGACGGCAGGGAGGTGGTGGTCGGCTTTGACCGTTCCCAGTGGTCCGCCCGGTGCGCCTCCAGGTTCAACCGGCTGTATGGCTACTTCCCTTACTGCCGGTCCAAGGATGAGGGCCTGAAGGAATATTCTGGGGAATGGAAGGCAAGGAACGAGTTGCGGAACGAGACTGTATCGAGAATCAAGCGTGAGATCCTGCACGGGGAGTTCAGGGAGGAAAGGCGGCTGTACATGAATGTCTGCCGTCTGTATCGGTTCGTGGTGAATCCCAGGAAGGCCATCATCCAGGAACTGAAAAGGCTGGGGACCGATCTTCTGACCGGAAGGGAAAGATGAGGGTCGGTCCGTTCACTCACACGGGAACAGCTCCCGTACCTCCTCAAGAATCCTTGCGAAGTTCCTGCCCAGCTCTCCCGGCTCAAGGACCCGAACATCGGCAGGGGCTCCTCGTTCCTGTCGTCATACATCTCCAGCTTTACCTTGAAGTAGCTGACGTTGGCACGCGTGCGGAACCGATGAACTCCCCGGGTTCCAGATCCGCAAAATCCTTTCCCTGATAGATGTCCTCTTTCTGGACGATACGGTCACGCTCCTGTTCGTGCTTCCCCCGCTTTTTCCCGCGCTGCGGGATCTCCGTTCCTTTTCCTCCTTTCCGAACATCATGGGATAATATTTCAATGACTCCACGTCTTTGGTCCGTCCGAAAAACTGGTTCCCGAAGTTGGCTTCCACGGATGAACGGTCGAGCCTGCCATACTGGTTCTCCACCTTGGAACCGGACTGTGTTAAAAGAACAAAGGCGCAAAGATACTCACGCAGGACGGAAGGCAGCGTCTCAAAGTTTTTGATATTGACTGTCGTCATCTCGTCCAGGAAATAGACGAAAGGAACCTTGTTCCGCATGGTGAACTGCCGGGAAGATATGGTCATGAGCATGCCGATGACCGGAGCATAGACCGAGTTCTTGGAGAAGTTGTTGCTGATGGCAAAAAGTTTCGGATTTTCCGGATCGATCAGGTTGAAATCGAAATCGTCCCCTGAAAGGACATAGGCGATCTCCTCGTTCTGTGAAACGGTGGCCAGATTGTTACACAGCGTGGAGAGATAGGATGCCTGGGTCTTCTCGGAACCTTCCGCCTTCAGATAGGCGCCGGCCAGCATTTCCGACACGAGGTTCTGCTGCAGGAACAGGGAGAGCTGCCTTGCCGAGGCGGTCATGATGAAGGCCAGTATATGCGGCAGCGTGCAATGCTCGGGGAACTCGTCCCAGAACCGGAACGCCACGCCGCGGAGGATGCCCAGACCTCCGGCGACCCATTCGTTCTGCTGTTCCTTCTTGGGAAGCAGCGCGAGCAGCACGTCCTCCATCAGCTGGATCAGTTCCGTGCGGTCCCTCACCACCTTGAGCGGGTTGAACCGGTACGACCGTTCAGGCCTGTCGAAACTGACATAGTAGAACTTGTGCGGATACCTGTGCCTTTTAATGAGGTTGTAGGCGGTACGGTATAGTCCGTATCCTTGAAGTCATAGATGAATCCGGCGAATCCCAGCCGCATGTATTCGCTCAGAAGCCATTTTCCGATACTTTTCGTCTTTCCGGAACCGGCCCCTCCGTAAACCAGGAAGTTGGAGTAATGGTAATAGAATTCGAGCCGGGACTCCCGGATTCCTGACCTGACCGGCAGCCGGATGGGATCAGCCCCGTTCCCCTTTGCCGGGGTTCTGGACAGGTCCCATATCCGGGAAAGGAAGAGGATTATGAACGAGGCGGCCGCCGGACACAGCATGTATCCGGGGAAGAACAGGTGGGCCAGAAAGGTCTCGCCCGAGAGGCATGCAAGAAATGCGACCAGGTTGACATACCATCTCCGGCTCAGCATGCAGCAGGCCGTTATCAGTGACAGCACTGCCAGAAGCGACAGCTTGCAATAGAAAATGTAATGTTCCATTGTACTTTTTTAGTTTTTACAGCTATTTACTTTATTAATATCATACTTTATAAGTAATCCGGTCCAATTACTGCATTTCCGCCTGGAAGGAGTGTCCCTTTTCCCCGGCCGGAAACAGACACCTGACCGTATATCCGGAAGGGACCCGTACCATGACCAGGGGGCTTTCACATCCCGGCAGCACGGTAGGCCGTCCCCTCAACAAGGAGATCCATCTGGCCGGGGATATCCTTTCCGGCCTCGCGCCGGCTCCACGGATAGTCTCCAGCATCATGGTCATGTCATGGGGGACACCGTTCACATACAGGGTGGCCCCCTCTCCGGAAATCCGGATTTCCGCCTTCCCCATGAAAGGCTTATAGCGTTTTTTTCACCGCACTCGTCCATATCTTATTTTTCCGTATCCTGTTTTACATTTCCATTCCCGACTCTCTTGCACTCCCCGGTGACACACCGGATATCCTCATCCCGTATCCGGCCGGTTCCCTTACGGCCATGAGCTTCCTGCCGCCGGGAAGGATGATGCCGCCGTTAAAGACGGCTTTCCAGTCCTCCTGCCCGAGAGAGGCGGGGCTGATCCCCGCTTTTCTCATCCGTTCCAGAAGGGAGGTCGCATCCGTCTCGACCCCTTGCCGCCTGAGAACCGCCCGCCCGTATCCGCAGGAGAGTTCAAGATCCCCTCTTGCCGTCTGTATTACGGCCGGTTCCGCAATTCCGGTGAGATTTTTCTGGCTGGCGGCGAGTATGCCCCTCAGTTCCCTTGTGCCGATTTCCAGGCAGAAGCCCAGCTTTCGGAGGAGATTCCGGAAGGCGGTGACAATCCTGTCCCATAAGGACCGGTCCGTACCGTCCTCGGCCATCCGTGCCAGATACTCTTCCGTCGCGACACGTATGTCCGTCCTGTCCGCAGCCGCCATCCGGAGAATCTCATCCCGTACTTTTTCCCCGCATCCGTTGAAGATGTCATCCAGAAAAGCATCCATATGCTTGTGACCTGCAAGCTTTCTGAGTCCGTAATGTGCCACACCCTCATGCAGCAGGGTACGCTCGACGTCCGCTTTCCCCCGGGCATGCGGAAGATACAGGCAGACACGTTGCGAGGGGATGTCATACCAGCCCCGGATGTCTTTCCCGCAGGAGAGCAGGCCGCGTATGTCGGGAGAGCCTATCTCGTCGGCACGACGGATCACTTCCACCGGAACATGCAGCTTCCCGGCCAGAAAAGACACATGACGTGCGAACTCGTCCATTTGGGCATCCCTTGAAAGGAATATCTGCCCGTCCCGGGCGATATCCTCGGTGGAAACGGCAAGCGTGTTCCGTCTTTGGGCTGAAGTAAAGTCCAGTCTGCTTTCCACGTTGCGCGCTTCCACCTCCCCTGCAGTGGAAAGGTATTCCTGTATACTGCTCCTGAAGCTGCCGATGTCGTTCACGAGATCGAATATCGTCTCATACCCGTATTTGCCTGCCACCGCGTCCAGGCTGGAGCTGTTGTCCCTCAATATTGTCCCGCCATAGGCTGTCTCACGGTTCAGTGCGGCGAAAATGCCGTCCGGCGTGTTGTCAAAACCGCCGCCCTCCAGAATCCTTCCGTCAGTGGCCCGCACGATGTCCAGGATCACATTCTCCGCCGTGTTTTTAAACTCCCCGGGATTGCTTCCCCGCGCAAACCCCTCCATGGCCTGTATGGCGTGCTGTATCTCATGTGCCAGGACAGGCCTCACATCATCAGCCCGGGAGATGTTTATCACGATTCTGTTGTCCGGATGGAGGTAGGCCCCGCAATAGTCGGCCGACGGCAGGTCCACAAATTCCAGCCGGGTCCGTTTCATTTCAGGATAGGCCTGGAACAGTTCATCGTCCTTCACATAGTCATCAAGATAGATCCGTTCACGCAGCGCGTCCTGTTCCTTCAGGCCGGCTGCCAGCTCCGTCAGTTCCTCAAAACGTTTCCACTCCGCTTCAGAGAGTGTTTCTCCCTCTATCTGCCGGTCAAGAAGATTTTCAAACTCCCCATGCCAGGACTGTCTCTCCAGCAGGCGTGAATAGCCCAGATCTCCGGCCGGATGGTATTCGAAATCCGCCGTTTCATAACGCCACTTGCTGTCAGCCCCGCGTTCCCAGCCTGTCGCCGTCTTTATTGTTCCGGCATCCTTGCCGGACTTTTCCATTTCGCGGGCGACGGCAAGGTTCTCCAGCCGCAGGGAGGCCCCTTCAGACCGGTCAAGTCTGGAGGCCCCTTTCTCTCCGATGAAGCGGAAGCGCTCATGTGCGGTTATCTTCAGGTCGGCCTCGCTGAAAATGACATAGTTCCGTGCGCCGTCGGCCCGGCCGCCGGTTGAACACTCCGCCGGATAGTCAATCCCGGTAAAACCCGCCCGCGAAAGAAACCCGCTGGCAAGCTGCTGGGAATCGGTATCCCGGTCCGGATTCATGAACATATAGTCCAGAAGGCTGTAGAACTCTTTTCCGCTGTTCCATACGTGCGACTTGCCGTTCCAGAATTCCACCGTAAGCTCCGGCCAGAAAAGCCGTTCCTTGCGCAGCTGCAGAAATATCCTTCCCTGCTGTTCCGGGGATACCGGCCTGTCCCAGTACAGATAGTTCCTCCCGTTGTCTTCCGGGATTTCCACCGTATAGAGGTGTCGCGGCGGCTCAATGCGTATCCTGCCCGCATCTATGTCGGAAAGCAGCTCCTGCTTCTGCCGCTCGAATGCCTTTCTCCGTCCGCTGTATGCGCTTGCGGTACGCCCGTCCATATACACGGAAGAAATGTTCCGTTTCAAACTGTCCACATCGGTGGAAGAAAGGATCTGGCGTTTCCATATCCTCCATACCTCATCAAAATAATATTCGTTGTCAAGCACCGGGGATAAAGGCTCCCCGTCATAGGTGATGTGTTTTCCCCGCTTTATACCGGTGGCCGCATATTTGCGGGCGATTCCTTCCACTTCCGTCACGTATGTCCCCCATCCGTAGGCCTGCGCCCCTTCACCGGTTCCGGTAAAGGCATGGTCGAAATGACCGAAGGAGGCCGGACTGCCGTGATAGACCTGACGGAAGCGGATGTCGTCATTTGATGTGGAAAACGCGCCCGTGTTTTCATAAGCGTCCTTCAACTGTCCGGGAGACATCACGGCTATGTATTTCACTCCCTCGTCGTAACCGACAAGCCCGTCGTAGCCCGCCTCCCTGACTTTGGACAAAAACTCCGGGGTTTCCGTCAGCATCCAGCAGTTCCTTTCGCTTGATGCCAGCTCCAGCGCTTTCTCCGGGGATACCGTATCTCCTTTTCCTCCATAAAAAGACAGGACAGGTATCTCGCTGCCCAATGACTGCAGGATTTTTTTTACGGCCTGCCCGTCTTTCGGGTCAAAAGGGTTTCTTGAATTTACATACAGGTCATACACGTATCCTTCTTCCGTCCATTGTTCATTGCCATATTTGTCATCGGGAATGCTCATTGCACGCGTCTCTGCAATACCTCTTGCCTTTTCCGCATCGACGGAAGTGAAAATCAGGCCGGAATATTCACCGCCCTTGAATGTGTGGAACGGAGCCTTTTGGGGTATGTAAGTGATCCCGTCCCTCTGCCATCCCCTCTCGGGAGTAATCTGGTCTCTGCGCAAAGGTGTTCCATGGTGGACAACCAGAGGCTCGCCATTCTCATCGACAATCCTTGAAGCTGCCTCCGGTGCGTTTTCCCAGTCTCCAAACCAGTTCTTGAATGCCCTGGTGCGCACTTGGACCCACTGCCTCTCATCCAGGGAAGTCGGACTGCCGTTCGGAGCTTTCATGTACATGCCGTCCGCCTTGCCGCGCGTGACAAGTTCCAGTTCCTCGTCCGTGAAATGTTTTTCGGAAGTATGTGTCATTGTCTGCAGGCTTAATAAAATACCTTGTTCATAAAGAGTCTTATTAGCAAAAGACTTGTTTACTTATTTACATTTATGTAATTTAAAGTAAATAAGTAAACAAGTGATATGTGTAGAATACAAATGTTACTTACATTTCCGCATTGGCCTGCCGGCCTGCCTGGTTTATGGCGCCTGCCGCCTTCAGCGCATATCCCGCGGGTGTTCTGGCAAGCATCAGTGCGCTTCCTTTTCCTGCGGCCCCGGATGCGCCGGAAACAAGGGGCGGCTGTACGGCCTTCCCCTTCATCAGGGAGTGCCATTCCCCGGCTTTCATGTTTTCCACGGCCACCCTTTCCTTGCGCAGTTCCTTGACAATCTTCCCCACATTGCATTCCTTCCTTTCCGGAACGCTGCCGAGTTGAATTTTTCATAAGCCTTGACAAGCTTCTTCTCCCTGTTTTTCCCGGCAGCCGAGACCTCGCTTTCCCGTTCCGCGGCGTTGTCCGAGTACTGCGCCTCGTAAGTGGCCTGGAAGTACTCCCTGTTTATTTCCCTGATCTCGCTGTCCAGTTTCTCCACCGCCTCTCTGATCTGCTTTGCCGAGGGTTTCTTTGCCACGCCCTCCGCCGCTTTCTTTCCGGAGCTTCCGGAGGTTTCGGATGTCCGGGCCGCTGCCGTCTGCTTGCCGGCGGCATTTTCCAGTCTGAGGCCGTACATTTCCATCGCCAGTCTTTTGATCTCTTCCGTAGGCGAACTGATAAACGGTGCCGCATCCCGGTCTGCGTTCAGAACGACGGACTGCACCTTTTCCGTAGGGTTTTCTATATACCGGATATTCATCGGATCGTTTCTGACAGCCGCCAGTTGTACAGTCTCGGACGGGGCGGACACGTATCTGATGTTCTCCCCCTTGGCCTGCACCGCCGCCAGCCGCACGCTTTCCTCAGGCTGCCTGATCTGCCGGAAGATATCCGGATTCCTCTGGACGGCCATATGCTGCACCTTCTCCGTCGGTTCCGCTATATGACGGATGCATTCCGGATTTTTCTGCACGGCGGCCAGCTGTACTTTTTCTGTCGGCTCCCTGATTGCCGAGAGATACCGGGGATCTTTCAGGACGGCCGTCAGTTGCACCTTTTCTGCGGGCTTCTGCAGCAGGAAGATGCATTCCGGTCTCTTCTCGACGGCTTTCAGCTGTACTTTTTCCGTAGGGTTTGGGATGAAGCCGATATAGGAAGGCCTGTTGCCTATGACCGTCAGCTGCACCCTCTCACTTGGCGAAGTGATGAAATGGATGTTGTGCGGTGCGTTTCTGACAGCTGTCAGCTGTACCTTTTCCGTCGGTCTCTCAATAAAGCAGATGACACTTCTGTCCTTTCTGACCGCGGCCATCTGGACACGGGCGGAAGGGTTGGCGATCATGCTGATGGCGCGGGGATTGTTCAATACCGCCTCATGTCCTTGTCGAACAGCGCGGCAAGGTGTTCCAGGATTGTAGGCATGGCTTTCAATGTTTAAAGGATTTGACTTCATCAAAAAACTCCTTTACGGCTTCCGTATCCGGTTCTCCGGATTTCCTGTTCCCCTTCATCCGGAATACCAGCCTTTGGGCGGCAGCCAGAATACCGGCTGTGGGCGGCAGGTCCGCTTGAACATCCCTTCCACGGCCGTGAAGCAGGCAGGGGATGGGGCCTGCATGAGAAGGACACTTTCAGGAGAGGCGATTACGGCGGCAAGCTGTACTTTCTCCGTTGGTTGGTGAACAGCCGGACAAGTTCCGGCTTTTTCTGTACGGCGGCAATCTGCACTTTTTCTGTCGGCTCTTTGATCCTTTGGATTGCGTCCGGATTGTCCAGAACTGCTGCAAGTTGTGCACGTTCCTGCAACAGGTTGTTTTCATTTGGCATGGCAGTTTCTTTTTTATGTTATATTTCAGGGGCAATGATAGGAGGATACAGTGCAACCGTATTGCACTTAACAAAAATTAAGCGGATATCCGGGACTCACGTCCGGGATATCCGCAAGTGGAATTCAAGGTGGTGTGGCCGCTTCAGGCCGCTTCAGTCGTTTCCTTGTACAGCATGATGTCCGTATAGGACGAACTGTAGTTCATTCTGGCCGTAAGAGTGGACATGCCGGCCCCCTTGAAAGGATTGCCGGTTTCCGGATGTTCCTCCATCCACCGGCAGAAATCCAGTATGGGGGACTTGCCGGAAGTGAAATAGACGAAAGGGTGTCCTTTCAGTACCAGCAGGACATCCAGATAGTCCGTAAGTTTCCAGTCCATCCTGTATGTGCTGATGTCCGTCGCCATGTAGGGGGATCTATCAGAAAGACCACATCCGGGGAGTCCCTGTACTTGTCCGTCAGCTCCCTGTAGTCACAGCATACCACCTCGAGTCCGTCAAGATAGCCCTCGCAACTGTAGTCGCTCAAGCGTATATTGTTGTAGAAGTTCAGTTTTCCGAGCTCCCCGATGTTCCTGGCATATTTGCCGGAGAACAGCAGGGAGGACGAGATGGTGAGATAGTCCACGAAGCCGGTGCTTTCCTCCCGGCGGATACGTTCCAGGAATATGCCGTGCATATCCCTGGAAAGCATCCTGTGGCGGGGGATTCCTTCCGAGAGGCGGCGGAGGTCGGAAAACAGGGCGTTCGTCCGGCTGATGTTCTCCAGACGCTCGCGGTAGTTGTCGTGGTCATTGTAGATTACGGTTGCGTCGGGTCTTTCCCGCTTGGTGATGTGCGAGAGCAGTCCGGAACCGCCGAACAGGTCGACGAACACCGTCCTGTCGCTGAAACGCTTCAAGACTTTTCTGAACTCCGATGCGAACATGCGTTTTTGGCCCACAAAAGGAAGTGGGGCCTGGCTATAATAGCACTTTTTCATTGCTGTAGTCATTCTGTCGTGTAATTGAGTGTTTATGTTTCGGATGCAAAGTTCGTCTCTTCTCCCTAGGAAAGCAAAAGTTCCGCTCTTTTCATACTGTATGGAACGTACATTCCTTTTTGAACCGCCCGAGGATCTCATACACCTTTCTTTCGGAAACGCCATGTCTGGCCGAGAGGAAGGCCACACAATACGTCACCTTGTCACCTTTGCGGCGCATTTGTTCGTACTCTCTGTACAGGTCTATATATTTATAGTCGTCCGGCTTGTAACCTGTCCCGGCCAGACGCTCCAGAAGCTCCCTATTAAAATTTAGAATCTCAAACAGTGTCATAGCAAATATTTTTCTATCTTTGCAGAGCCAATCATTTTTGTAACAATAAATAAAATGCAGAACCGTGACAGAGGGTCTTTGCCCCCGGTCGCGCGGTTCTGCGTTATGTTACAAAGTGATTGGCGTTACTTTTTTAACAGGCCGGGGGCTTTTTTACTTTACTTTCCATATAAAAATCCCCGCAGATCTTTTTTTATTATGCGTATATGTGACAGGCTTTGCGTCTTTAAGGCTGCAAGATATACCACAAGGCTGCAATTTCGTTGCAGCATGACTTTTATTCAGTGAAAAACACGTTTGTTTCTATGGAAAATATACTTATTTATATATTAAAGTAAATAAGTAATATACATTATTATTTATATTACTTATTTAAGTATGTAATGTGAAATATATTTAAAGTATAATACTGATAAAGTAAATATGTAGAAAAATATTTGGTAAATATTTCAAAAATGCGTATCTTTACATCGTAATAATCAAGGAGATAGATAAATTATGAAAACAATTACGACAGCATGTGTAAACCACAAGGGCGGTGTGGCAAAGACCACTTCGCTGCTGAATCTGGCGGCCGGTATCGCACGGTTGCACGGGAAAAAGGTATGTATCATAGATGCGGACCCGCAGGCGAACACGACGATGGCGGCGTTCGGGGAGGAAATGGCAAGTCTTCCCCAGGATGTCATGCTCGAGAGTGTGCTGCAGGAAATCATGCAGGACAGACCCCTGGAGCTGAAGCCTCTCACGTGGCTGGACAGGTGGATGTGCTGCCGGCGTCCTTGGACCTGGCGGCCACGGAAGTGATCATGAACACCACCCCCGGGAGGGAATTTCTTTTCAGGGAAATAATAAGAGGCCTGGAAAAGAAGTATGACCATATTCTGATAGACTGTCCTCCCTCATTGGGCATCATCACACAGAACGCGCTTATGGCGAGTGATTTTGTGATCATACCCACGGACGGGAACTATTTCGCCATGAAAGGAATCGAGAAGATACATTATATCATCGGCCTGCTCAGAAGGAAACTCGGCGCGGAGGTCAGGATTCTCGGTTACTTCATGACAAAATACAATGCGGGAAGAAAGCTGGACGTGGACATCAGGGAGAGTCTGATAGAAACATTGGGGGAGAGCGTGTTCGAGACAACCATACGGAACAACGTGGCGCTGGGAGAGGCGCAGTACAATGCACGGAGCATTTTCGATTATGCACCCTCGTCAAACGGGGCAAGGGATTACCGGAGTCTGACCGAGGAATTTCTTAAAAGGATCAGGAAAATGAACAAATAATAAAGGAGAAGGAATATGAAAGAATTCAAGTCGAAAGGGATTTCCCTGGAAAATATGGTGGGGGCAGACCCCATGAAAGAAAAAAAACGGCGAGGACACCGGGAAAGACGTATAACCAGACCATTGTCCTGACCGAGGATCTGGTATGGGAACTGAGGACATTTGCCGCGGACCACCGTTACAGAGGGGTAAAGACTGTCATAGAAGCGATGATAGGCTGCTTTCTCAGGGAGGACGGGACATTGGACCGCGACAGGTTGGAGCAGTTCTGGAAAGAATACGTAAAGAAGTAAAGTTTTATATTACTTTTGAAGTAAATAATATTTCAAAGTAAGATACTTATAAACTGAAAGAAGTAATACAATGAAAATTTTAAGGTATATATTGTTGGCCTCACTCACATGTGCATTATCCGCATGTGAAAAGGATGAGATCCTGCCGGAACCTGAACCGCCGGTTGTCACCCCGGGGGATGATCCGGGAAAGGATGAGGAAGAAAAGATACGGCTCGGAATAACCGCATCGTTGCAGGCGATGCAGACAAAAGGAATCATAGAGGCATTCCTGCCGGGACATGAGATGGGGGTGTTTATCAGTACTACTGACACCGGCTCTCCATATGTATATAATGTGCCTTATGCCTTTGACGGTAAAAAATGGAATGCCGGCGGGGACGCTCCGGTAGAGGGTGATTCGGAGGTAGCCGCTTATCTGCCGTACAACGGACAGGCATCAGGAGACAGCTCATCCCTTTTGAACTGGCGGACCAGCACGACATCCTGTATGGAAGGGCAACGGTCACCAGGGACATTCCGACAGCAGATATTGAGATGAAACATGCCATGAGCCTGGTGCGCATCAAAATTCTGAAAAATGAATATATGGGAGAAGGCATTGTTTCAAATATAAGGTTTGACAATGTGATCACAAGGATGACGCTTGACATCAGGCGGGAAACCAACTCCCCCCTGATATTCGATTTCTCAAGCAGGGGGAGCCTGCAAGCTGGCGGAAACTATCATCTGAACGATGCAGATCCGGTGGTAGTGGAGACAATTCTTCCCCCTGTCTACGGTTATGACCAGAAAGCGACAGTCTGTTTTACCATTGACGGAAAAGAATATCCCTATGAGTTCCACAGGGACCATGAATGGGAGGCGGGAATGAAATACACCTATACACTGAAGATGACGGGAAACTACAACTCCCCGGTCAACATGGAGCAGGTGGACATCGATGTGGAGTACTGGAGCCGGTATGGCAAGACGGACCAGATTATACTCAACCCGAATCCGGAAGATTACGAGTTTACCATTTGGCCGAATTATACGGAATATGGCTATGACTGTTATCAAAATGAAGGTAAAGTATTTGGTACATTCTACTATCCTTGGTGTGGCACATCAGAAGGAGAAATGCGGTTTGTATTTATGAGGCCGGGTACGAATGAGATTGTGGAGCAGTTCCAGCCGATAGACATCAAGACGAATGGGGCATGGGATGGAAAACGTATCCAGTGCTATGTGACTTCCGTTCCCGGTACATACCAGCTTGTGCCGTTATTCCGCAAGAAAGGAGAAACGATGTGGTGCAGGGCAGCTGATTATGATTATGGCAGTACGGACGAGGAATGGCTGTATGAGGTGAAAGCGCCTGCGTCGGATAATCTGCCGGCATTGCGCATGATGGAAGTGGAAGGACAGGGATATACCTCTATTCTTGCATATCCGGTTCCTGATGATGATCCGTGGAATCTGGTATATACTTTATCCAACCGGGGAGAAAAGGCACTGAGAGGCGAAATAAAAGCAGTTTGGGAACGTGAGTTCAAACTGAAGTCTAATTCATATAGTCCAAGTACCAAAAAGAAAGGAGCAGTAAACGATGAGGAATGGAAAGATGAAATCGGTAAGGATTCTGTGGACATTCCGACAGGAACACGTTTCTGGAAGGGTATTATGAGTTGCAAATTCCCAGTTAAAAGACTTGCTCCCCGACATGATGGAGTAAAATATGCCATTCCAGTCTTACATTTATATTGGAGAGCTGAAAATTCCAATGAGTGGATATTACTTCGTTGTGATGCGGATTATCTGTTCAACTGCAATTATACAGGAGGTTATATATGGGATGAAACGACGAATTATGTGAAAGTCATGCCACAAAGTTGGCATTAAAATTTATATATCATGAATATATTTACAGACAATCAGTTGCGAAAAGCAGAGCAGATACTTCAATCTCCGCTTTCAAAATTATCGGACTTGACTTCTTCCGATATCCGGAATCTGGCAGTTGTATGGTGCTATTATTCCGGAAAGATTGAAGGGAATACATATACATACGTCGAAACAGAGGCCTTGTTGAAAGATGGCATAACATCGGAAAAACGATACGAGGATGCCAAAATGCTGAAGAACCTGCATAATCTTTTTGTTTCTGAAATGGAGTATATCCATAAAGGGAAGAATACCGAGATAATAGATGAGCGTACTCTGCTCCGTCTGCATTCCGGGCTGTCTTCCGGCCTGGTTTCCGATGAGGAAGCCGGACTGTTTCGCACACGTCCGGTAAGAATATCCGGAACTGATTATGTGCCTCCCCGGGATGTATATGAGATACGTTTCAAACTAAGCGAGGTGCTTTACCGGCAGACGGAACTGGAGAATCCCCTTGAACGTGCTGTGTATCTCCATTGCAACATTGCACGGATACAGCCGTTCATCGACTGCAATAAACGTACGGCACGCCTTGTGGAAAGCATTGTGATGATGAATGCCGGACTGATTCCGGTCTATTCAGCAAAAGATGCCGATATTCTGAATTACCGCAAGGGGCTGATCAGTTTCTATGAAAACGAAACATATAGTCTGTATACAGATTATTTTCTGGACAGGCAGTTGGTCCGGATAAAGGAATTGACAACGGATGCCGGAATGGAAATGTAATTCATTGAAATGACATAAGATGAATTTAAGGTGGAAAAGTCTCGCTGCAGTGATGCACCGGGACTTTATTTTCTCATTCCTATTATAAAGTTATGAATTAACTCTCAAGAAGATTAATCTTGAATTATAAACAAATTATTCATTAAACCAGATCAAATTGATCTAAAAGGTAATGTCTATTATACCCGAACAGTTTTATATGGTATAGAGGATTGTCTTTCATCACGTATTTAAGAAGAACTTAACTTTTGTAGTAAAATAATCCGATGTTATCATACGTACAATAATATTCTAGTATTCCAGTATCTTGAAAAGCATTATCTCCGTTCGTGAATACGTTTCAATAAGCAAATCGATATAATACATTATAATCATACTAATCACTCTCCATGTACTTCATACTGTATTTTATTAGGGAAGCAGTAAATCTGCCTATGCCTTTCTTGATTCTGCTCAGCTCTTTACCATTGACAGAAAAAACGGTAAAAGTAATCTTTTTATTAAGTATTATTTCCCGTACACTTACTATTAGATACGACCATAATTATACTACCAGATAAATTTTATTTTGGCGTTACAGGTGTAGGAATTTCTTTTACCGTTTACGCAAACGGTATTTTTTCTCTAAAAAATCTTATAAATATTGGATTGTATTTTAATCAATATTTATATATTTGCGTTGAAAAATAAAATAACCTTTAAAAAAGAGCGAATTTATTAACTTGTTAATTGAAAAAATCATAATTAGAAAAACTGCTTAAAACCGAAATAGAAATCACAGATAAATTTTCATAAAACACATCTTCAAATATTAAAGCTATGAAAAAAGAGCGACTAAAGTTAGTAAGCGCTATGTTACTTTTATCCGGCTTTTCTACCGGATATGTTCAGGCCGCCCCTCATGCAGCGGCTGTAGAAATGCATTCTGTACAACAGGACAATGCTTGTACGGGAGTGGTTGTGGATCAGAACGGTGAAACCGTCATCGGTGCGTCTGTTGTTGTCAAAGGGACAACGAACGGAACAATAACGGGACTGGACGGAGATTTCAGTATTCCAAACGTAAAGAAGGGTGATGTCATTGTCGTTTCATATGTGGGTTATATGAACTCTGAAATCATATGGGAGGGCAAGCCCTTGAAAATAGCACTGAAAGAAGACAGCAAGACCCTGGACGAGGTTGTTGTTGTAGGTTATGCGACTGTCAAGAAAGCCAATCTGACCGGTGCGGTTTCTGCCGTCGATGACAAAGTGCTGGCAGACCGTCCCATCGTCAATCTGGGACAAGGTTTGCAAGGAACAATCCCTAACTTGAACATCACCACCAGCGGACAGCCGGGAAAAGGCTCAAGCTTCAATGTCCGCGGTGAAACGTCCATCAACGGTGGTAGCCCGCTGGTTTTGGTTGACGGAGTACAGATGGACCCGAACCTGATCAATCCGCAAGATGTGGCAAGCGTATCTGTATTGAAGGATGCAGCTTCTGCCTCTATCTATGGAGCCCGTGCCGCTTATGGTGTTATCCTTATCACAACCAAGAGCGGCCGCAAGAATATGCCTACACAAGTGTCATTCGATGCATCTGTCTCATTCAACAGCCCGACAACCCGTCCGGAATATATGAATTCCATGGAATATGCGCACTGGATGAACGCCGCAAACAATACGACCAGCGGCCGTGACCTGCTCAGTCAGGAGGAAATGGAGCATATAGAGGCTTATTTCTATGATCCGGTCAACAACCTTCCGGTCTTTGTGGCAAAGGACCCCAGCAGCTGGCAGTACGGAAACTGTCAGGCCGGCAAATATGCCTATTGCGGAAATACGGATTGGATGAAAGAGATGTATAAGAAAACTTACCCTGTCCAAAAGTATAATGTAAATATTAACGGTGGTAGCGACAAGGCCACTTATTATACCTCGGTGGGTTATATGGACCAGGGATCACTGATGCGTTACGGGGATGAGGGCTTCCGTAAGTTCAATATGGTGAACAATATCAATTATGACATCAACAACTGGATGCACGTATCCATGAAAACAAGCTATATCCGTACCGAACTGGACGGACTTGCCCAGGATGCCGTGCACGGAGAGTCATGGATCGGTAACGACACACAACCTCTCATGCCTGTAAAACATCCTGATGGTAACTGGTCAGGTCAAGGTAATTACACCAACTTTGCCGCAGTTCTGGATGAGATGGGTTCACGTAAGACCACGAAGAATGACTTCTGGAACACCCTTGCCTTGAAACTTACCCCATTGAAAGGACTGACAATCAACATGGACTATACATTCAACTATTATGCGGAACATGGCAAGGTACACAGAAAAACATTCAACGAATACGGTATAGATGGCAAATTCTTACAGGTTTTCCAACACTCCAGGCCAAGCGGCGTGTCAGAAAGCCAGGCCAATGATACATACAACGCTTTCAACCTGTTCGGTGACTATGAACTAACTTTGGGCAAACATTATTTTAAAGTAATGGCCGGTTACAATCAGGAAACCAAGCATACCCGTGGCTTCTCGGCAAGCGGGATGAGCTTATCTCCAATGACCTTCCCTCAATGAACGCCGCTACCGGAGAGAAATATGTTGGCAACTCGGATGACAGCTGGGCCACAAGAAGCGGTTTCTTCCGTGTAAACTACAGTTTTGCAGACCGTTATCTGCTGGAGGTGAACGGCCGTTATGACTTGTCGTCCAAATTCCCGAAAGATGACCGTTCCGTATTTAGTCCTTCCTTCTCTCTGGGATGGAAATTATCGGAAGAGAGCTGGTTCAAGCAACCCACTAACGGATTTTTTGATGAATTGAAGATAAGAGCCTCTTACGGTAGTCTGGCAAACCAGGCTTTGGACAATGGGTGGTACGCTTACCTGTCCAATTACGGAACTGGTACCTTGGGATATATCATGGGGGGGAAACAGCCCCAATACGTATTGCCCGGTGGTCTTGTAAGCAATACCGTTACCTGGGAAAAGGTTACCCAGTGGGACTTGGGACTTGACTTTGTCATCCTGCAGAACCGTTTGAAGGGTACATTCGACTATTACCAGCGTAAAACGACCGATATGTTGGGACCGGGTAGAATATTGCCTAATATCCTAGGTATGAGTGAGCCCTTGGAGAATGCCGCCGATATGGTAACACGCGGTTGGGAACTGGCATTGACCTGGAATGACCAGCTGGACAACGGACTGCATTACAGTGTGGGATTCAATCTCTCTGACACCCAAGCAGAAATCACCAAATATGACAATCCGACCAAGTCATTGTCTTCTCCATATTATGAAGGTCAGATAGTCGGTGACATCTGGGGATATGAATCCAGCCTGTTCCAGTCTGCCGATGAGATAGCTTCGGCTCCTGACCAGTCCAAGCTGGACGGCGGAATCAGCAAGGTCCCCGGTGATATCAGATTTATGGATATTGACGGCAACGGTGTCGTGGATAATGGAGAGAATACGGTTGACAAGCCGGGTGACATGAAGATTATCGGTAACAACAAGGCGCGTTACCGTTACGGATTCAATATCTCGGCGGACTGGAAAGGCTTTGATCTAGGAATATTCTTCCAGGGTGTCGGAAAACGTGACCTGATGCTCCCCTATACATTTAAATGGCAATACGGAAGCATGTGGCAGGTTCCTACAGCTGTAGGTAACGATTACTGGCGTGAAGACAATGCAGGGGGCTGGCTTCCGGTGGCACGTTTCAACGGCAGCCAGGCTTTAGGTCAAAACCAGACACGTTATCTGCTTGACGCATCCTACCTGCGTCTCAAATCATTGTCTTTCGGATATACCCTGCCTGTTTCCCTGACCAAACAATGGGGAATACAGAAATGCCGCGTATATTTCACCGGAGAGAACCTGCTGACTTTCAAGCATACTCCGGAAGGATTTGACCCGGAGCTGGACGATCCATACAAGTATCCGCAGCAGAAATCGCTGGCTTTGGGACTTAATGTTGTATTCTAATCTTAACACAAAACTTTTATGAAACTGAAATATGTACTTTATATGGCGGCTGCCCTGTCTCTGACAGGCTGTAATGACTCTTTTCTGGAAAGAGGTCCGCAAAATTTGAACGACCAGAGTTTTTGGGTATCTGTCGATGACCTGAAAGCCTATGCCAATGCCTTTTATGGTCTGATACCGGGAGGAGTCAGTGTTCTGGATGACACGGACAGTGATATCCAGGTTCCCAACAATATCAATTCTTTCCTATGGGGACAATATGTCGTGCCTACAGAAGGTGGCGTATGGCAAAAATCAAGCTGGCAGAACATTCGAAACATCAATTATTTCATGACACATTATCAGAGTGTGCAGGCTGCCGAAGCGGATGTCAACATTTATGTAGCCGAAATGCGTTTCTTCCGTGCGCTGGAATATTTCAACAAGATTCAGCTTTTGGGAGATGTGCCTGGCTGGAAGTTGACCTGAATGTGGACAGCGAGGAACTGTACGGTCCGAAAATGAAGAGAAACCAAGTGTTCCAGAAAATCATCGAAGATCTGGATTTCGCCATCCAATGGCTGCCGGAAGCAGGCAGTGAAGAAGCCAACCGCCTGAATAAGGACATAGCCAGACACGTAAAGGCACGTTTCTGCCTGAATGAAGGTACCCATTATAAATACCATGACGAATTGGAATATGCCTCAGAAGCAGAAAAGTGGTTGCAAATGGCTGCAACTGAGAGTGACAAGCTTATCACATCAGGAAGATATGAAATCTATAATACGGGCCATCCACAAGAAGACTATTTCAATATGTACCGCATAGACGACAAGAGCGACCTGAAAGAGGCCGTCCTCTACGTGGATTATAAGACGAACATACGTGAACACAACATGGCAGCTGCAGGACGTGAGGCCGGATGCGGTTTCTCCAAAAGTTTTGTAGAAAGCTTCCTTTGTTCGGACGGGCTTCCCATTTCACTAAGTAATAAATATTTAGGCGATGAAACAATGAGAAAGGAAACGGCCAACCGTGACCCCCGTCTGAAACAGCTGATCCTCACCAACGATTTTCCGACAAACGTGACAGATGACCTGAAGGACTCTACTTTTGTGGTGAATGAGGATGAGTTTATCACCCAGCACTGTTTTACAGGATACAGACCTATCAAAGGATTCAATCCCATATACTCACAGGCGTTGTATATGAAAAGCTCCTTCGATGGGATCGCTTACCGTTATGCAGAAACCCTGCTGATCAATGCGGAAGCAAAAGCGGAATTGAATACCATCACCAATGCGGATTTGGATAGAACTGTCAACCAATTAAGAGACCGTGTTGGAATGCCTCACCTGACAGTAAATGTAGGTTTTACCGATCCCAAATGGCCGGACTGGGGATACAGCCTGAGTCCTGTTTTGCAAGAGATCCGTCGTGAACGCTGCATTGAGTTGGCAGGAGAAGGCTTCAGATTCAATGACCTGAAACGTTGGAAAGCCGGTAAACTGCTCAATAATGTACTGACTTATGTGGGAAAAAGAAAACCTGACGGTAATCTGGCCATTGTATATCCCAACTACACGAATCCTGACCTTTCATATCAGGCAGGAAAAAGCCGTACTTGGGAGGACAAGATGTACCTTTATCCGATTCCGACAGGAGAACTTCAGAGAAATCCGCAATTGTTACCACAGAATCCGGGATGGTAGATGTAGTAACAATGGATTTCCCAGCTGTGATTTAGATTGACAAGGAAACCACCATGGTCAGATATGTACCGGTGGTTTCCTTTTATTTTATCAGGTCGGTTACTATATTGCCAGATAAAATCCTGTAAGACGGACAGATTCAAGAATGTCAGTATTTGATATCAATATGTTTGCCAATAATGAATAAAGAATCAGAAAAGAAGGCCGGCTGTCTTTAACATCACTGGGAGTAGATAAAGGACAATGGATGTACTCTATTCACTATACTTTTAGGCTGTCTTAATCTCTTCAAGAAAGACATCATATATGTGGATGGTTTTTCTACTATTTTAGAAAATATTTTAACTAGAGAAAAAGTTTTTTCCATTCCGTTTTTTGATCCTTTTCGTCTGCAATGACAATAGCCTTGCCACACTCTAGTTTAGAGTAATGACAGGGCTATTTCATGTTTATCTATTATAATCTTTCATTTTCCCGCATATCCGGGTTTTATCCCATCCTCTTTATTGTTTCTATTCCCAATGAGATGTGAATTGGAAAGTTATCTTATATCCAACACCTGTTATCTCCTTGCCATCAAATTCACCGAAATCAAGAGTCTGCTTGCCTGACGGAGATTTGATGTTTGAGAGTACCATAGCATTGTCTATTATAATGTCAAAAGACTGCGGAGTGGCACTTTTTTCCCGTGTATCCCCATCCTGATTTATTGTTTCCCATTCTGAATACGCATACATAACCTTTTGGTTCTGCTCTATCCGCACAGGATAGCTCACTTCATCCATATTGTCCATGTCGTTTTTGGTCTGTCCATATATCCTGCATATTATACCGGAACAATCTGTGGATGACACGGTCAAATATTCATAACTTTTACCACTGTTCGTACTTGAAGTTGAGCTGTAAAATCTATCCAAATTAATCGTGATACTTCTTATGGATTGCTTGAAACTGGCTGTAATAGTACTGTTGGAACCATGCAGGGTGGCGGTAGTGGTTGAACTGCCTGGATTTTCGATAGTTACATCACCACCTATAATTGTCCAGCCTGTAAATTCATACCCACTCTCCGGAGTAGCCGTAATACTGATCGGCTTTTCCACCTGATATTCCCTTGTTCCTTTCGGATTAGTTGTTCCGCCTTCACCTGCATTGATCGTCAGTGTGCGTTTTTTTTCCTTGAATCCACAATGGAAAGTATGGTCCTGACCTCCTAAGTCAACATCGAACTCTGAAGTCCCGGATTGTGCATAATCGTATTTCTTAGGTTGATTAGCCGGCCCTCCATAAAAATAGTTCACCTCATATCCTGCATCAGGATGGGCTTCAACAGGAACATTTTTGCGTCCGTCATACAGTCCTGCTCCAGTGGCATACCCCCCGGTAAAATCAACCCTTCCGTCTGAAGAGCGGGCTGAGGTTTCCAGCATTCCCTCGCCTTCGATGATGATACGTGTATCACCGGTAGGGACCGGTTCGTCCTTTTCAGAATCCTGTTCCATTATCTCCTCATTCTGGCAGCCTGTGAACATGGCCACGAACGCCGCCAACAGTAAAAATTTAACTTGTTTCATACTTCATTCTTTTTTAAAGGTTTATTATAATTGTATGTATCATTTCTTTTTCTTATCGTCCAGCACGTCGCATCGATGCGGGCTTCGAACGTCGCATAAAGTACGAACCGGTTGAAAAAATAATAAGTATTGCGTGTCTTGCTGAACCTTATGTCAGCCCCCATCAGCCGGAGTTCCTCCAGGTAGTTGCTGACGGTCCGTTCACTCACCCGCATCCTGCCGGCCAGTTCCGCACGGCTGCCGGTACTTTCCTTCCGGATCAGCCTGTACATCCGGTTGATCCGTTCTATGTAGCTGACAACGGAAAGGCTCGTCATATCCTCTCCTCCAGTCCGGTCTGTTCCAGGAATCTGCGGAAATACCCCTCCTCCAGGTACAGGCATCTCATCAACGCCTCCTTTCCCTCCCTGGCATACACCCGGCGAAGGAGTGGGAAATCCGTGGAATAAATGTTCCATCTGATCAGCCCCTCCGCCTCCGGTCAAGTTCCGGGCAGTCAGTTCCTTCCATCCGATACCTCACGGAGAGGAAGTACAGGTTCTTCAGCCTGTATTTCTCAAGAAAGGAAATATCCTTCGGGCATGCCTTCAGTCCGTCGGCGGCGATGCATCTTAATACAAGCTGTTCAATCTCTTCCTGAATTGTCATATCCATACCAGTATGGTTTTATAGTTCTACCGTTCTTTCTTATCTCATAATGCAGATGATAGCCTGTGCTTCTGCCCGTGCTCCCGACAAAGCCGATAACAGCCCCTTTCCCGAGCTTTTTGCCCTCCGTCGTATAGTAAGCCGCCAGATGTGCGTAAAGCGTTTCAAAGCCGTAGGAATGCCGTATGATGACGCATCTTCCATAGCCTCCCTTCCTTCCTGCGAAAACGACCGTACCGGAAGCGGTGGCATGGACCGGTGCGGCCAGTTCCACCGCCATATCGATTCCCGAATGAAAACTATGTTTTCCCGTTATGGATGAATCCTGCCTCCATACGGGCTGCTTATCCTGAACTTGTCTTTCAGGGGACATGACAGAGGGAGCCTGTCTGCCACCCCGTACCGGTAAAGTATGTCCCGGCAAGCTTCCAGGCTTTCCAGACGGCTGCATTTTTCCAGTGCCGTATCGAGCAGTTCCCTTCCGTTTTCCCCCTCGAAAGAAAAGGGGAAGAACAATATGAGCATCAGCAATCTCATCTGGATATCCTCCTTAATATCCTGTCCGCTTCATCTTCCGTTTTCTGCTCCTGCAGGCTTCTGAACACTTCTTCCGCTCCCAGAAGTGACTTGTTTTTAAGTTTGTACAGAAAGTGCCGGCCGCCGTTTCTCTCCTGGATCTCGATGATGAGCCTTTTCTTGTCAGGAATGGTAAACTTGTTCATGGCCACCGTGAACGTCCGGCTCTCATGTGCAGGTATCTCCTCCGGGTAGTCGAAAGCGAACAGGATGTTCTGCTCGATCTGCTGCACCGCCGTCTTCTTGTGAATCTTTGCATCCTGGATATAGAACCGCATGAAATCCGTCGTATAGCCTATCTGTGTGCGGTTTGTTAGCGTCATTCGCAGCAGCAGGATGTCCCCGTCGATGAAGATGTTTCCGACCTCGAACTCCATGCCGGCGTTCTTGTCCTTCAGTCCCAGGTCCAGGGGAATCCTTTTCGAGATTGCCTGCCTGATCCTTTCCTTCTGTTCGCTTGACCGTTCCCTCTCGTCAAGGATGGCCACCCTTTGCGTCTTTTCCTTGTCAATGACAAAGCTGAAACGTTCCGGGAAAGGGGCATAATGGAGATTGAAAGTGTAGAATTTCCCCCCTTCGACCACTGCCGAGATGTTCGTGTCTTCCGTAAACTCTCCGGTGGCTTTCACTGCCAGGATGTTGTCCACTCCCTCGGCCTTTTCAACCTCCACATTTGTACTGCCATAGTCCACATAGGTGATTCCGGCCGGGAAAATGAGGAACATCTGCCTGTCCTTTCCCACCGGCAGTGTATGGGGCGCGGGCGCCTGGCCGTCCACACGCACATAGCTCTCCACCGGGTGGGCGTTATAGCTGATGGCATAGGAGTAGAACTTCGTGTCGGCTGTCACCACCGACAGGGTAGTCTCACCCGGAAAATTCTCCTCGGCCGCTTTCAGGCGTATGATCTCCGGGCAGTTCCCGACTTCTCACCGATGACATAGTCACCGCCGATACTGTAATACTTCACCTCGATAGGGAATATCAGGTGCAGGGTCTTCTCGTATCCTATCTGTAGGGGAACAGCCGGAAGTTCCTCTATTTTCTGCGCTTTCCCTGAAAGAAAACTCAGGAGAAGTATCCCTGTGATGTAAATTCGGTTTTGTTTCATTCTTACTAAATATTATCCTCAGTCAAATAGCCTGTAAAAGCAGTTTGCCAGGATTTTATTACTTTTGCAATTCAGTTATTAATTAAAAGCAACCGTTATGTCTACAAATTACAACCAGTTACTGAAAGATCTTGAAATAGGTTCCGTTTATGTCAAGATCCTTATTTGCTTTTTGGGATGTACTTTCATGTTATATCCATTCTTGTTTTATTTCACCCATTTCTTCCGGGAGCTTTCCGTATATGAACAGATCTTTTTCACATTAGGCAGTTCTGCCCTATATACGGGAATCGGAATACCACTATCCGCTATATCTTTCAGGTATCCTGCTTTTTATTACGCTCCGTTGTTGTTACTGACAGCTACTGTCTGCCTATGCGTCTATCTGCATCTAGCTGGTTGGTCCTATGTATCAAAAATGACACTGTTATGCTTTTTACTGTTCTTAGAATATCTAATTTGCGGTATCGCAGGAATAATATTAACTTTTAAAAAGAAAGAAAATCCTAAAAATGACATAGATTACTAATATTTTTTCCTTTTTGTTTTCTCTATAATATTCTCTAGATATCCCCAACATCTTATTATAATCTTTTCAAAGATGTCAGTAAACAAGAGTATATTTAAACAGAGTAACATAAGGATAGGGACAGCATATCCCCAAGCCCCAAGCTTGTTCCAAAGTTCTTCCATATCATACAGTTTTTAAGTTATTCAATCTGTCAAACTCTTTCAGGAAGCGTGTCACATCCGCAACCGTTGGGAATATCCCGTCAAAGAGCTTGTACATCAGTTCCGGTCTCTGCGACCGGTTCTGATACACTATCACTTTCTTTCCGGTCCCCTTCATCCATCCTGCCTCGGAATGTGCTGAAGCTCCGCAGGGGAGCACAAGCACACAGATATCGGCCCGCCGCATGGCATCGAAGTCCGACCTGAATTCCGCTTCTACCAGCGGATGCTCCAGTGCGTCCAGGTACTCGTCTGTCTCCATCACCCGTTGGCGGAATTAAGCCAGTGCATACTTGACTCTTCCAATGGGTCTATTATTAATGTGATTTAAATATTGCATTGCCGTAAAGGCACTGATTTTACCGATAATTCTTGTAAACAATCCTACTG